>Ga0207933_1000047_pt1 | contig 115743 bp, 121 predicted proteins | sample NGESurdeep092012_4_FD_184488 | JGI IMG/M metagenome (GOLD analysis project Ga0207933, IMG submission 184488) | Arctic peat soil microbial communities from Barrow, Alaska - NGEE Surface sample F53-3 deep-092012 (SPAdes) | ecosystem: Environmental > Terrestrial > Soil > Wetlands > Peat ... | reverse complement strand
TCGTCCCGGCCACAAAATGCTCCATCAGCTTGCGCTGCTTCCCAGAACTAATGCGACTCTTTCTCATGCCACCTTTGATAACACATTTTTGCGTTATCTAGGACAGCCCTTTGATCAAAGCGGCGTCCGCCCATTCGATCAATTCTTCGTGGGAAATTTCGCTGGCCAGATAAGCCGCGATTTTTTTTGCGCAATCCACTTTTGTTGTCATAATTTTTGATGCCCGGTATCTGCCGGATATTTTTGATGGCGTTCAACCAATTTGCCATTGTCGTCATATATTTCCTGCCACAATCGAATGGTTTCTTCAAGCTGTGTTTTCGGATCAAAAATCACTTCCTTGAAGGATTTGCCAGCCCCCATTCGCGTCCCTGCCTGCGAAACCAATATCGCCGGTGATTTCCCGGCAAATTTTCCCAATCCGGCCAATCCCTTTCGTTCCGCTGGCGGCGTTTGCTCATTATTTTTAGCGAATTAAATCATTCCCGAAATTGCAGTTCGTAAAGTTTTTGATAAACGCCGCCGCGTTTGACGAGGTCATCGTGTTTGCCAGTCTCAATGATGCGCCCTTGATTCATGACGACGATCAGGTCCGCGTGCAAAATGGTCGAGAGCCGGTGCGCGATGCAGAGCGTCGTGCGGCCTTGCATCAATTCGTCGAGCGCATTTTGCACGGCGCGTTCGGATTCCGTGTCGAGCGCGTTGGTCGCTTCGTCCAAAATCAGAATCGGCGCATTGCGCAAAACAGCGCGGGCGATGGCGATTCTTTGGCGCTGGCCGCCGGAAAGCATCACGCCTTTTTCGCCGATGATCGTCTCGTAACCGTTTGGTTTTTCCAGAATAAATTCGTGCGCGTGCGCGTGTTTGGCGGCGGCAATGATTTCTTCGCTCGTCGCGCCGGGCCGGCCAAGTTCGATGTTGCGGCGAATGGTGTCATTGAATAAAACCGTTTCCTGCGTGACGACGGCGATTTGATGGCGCAAATCGCGCGTGGAAAATTCGCGAATGTCTGTTCCGCCAATTTTAATCGCGCCGCGCTGCGGATCGTAAAACCGCAGGAGCAGATTCGAGAGGGTCGTTTTGCCCGAACCACTCGCGCCGACGAGCGCGACGAGCTGGCCGGATTTGATCTGCAAATTGATTTCGTGGAGGGCGATTTTTTCGCCGTAGGAAAAATTGACGCGGTCGAATTGGATGTCCGCATTGTCGGCGCGCAGGAGGCGCGGTTGCGCCGGTTCAGGCACGGAATTCTCGGTGGCCATCAGGGCAAAGGCGCGTTCGCTGGCGGCGCGCGCCTGGATGATTTGATTTTGCAGCCGCGTAAGATTTTTCAGCGGCAGATAGATGACGAAAATGCTGCCGACCAATTGTAAAAAATCGGCGGGGTTCGGATGGGATTGGGAAAATTTTATCAAATACCAGAGCAACAAGGCGACGCCGCAACTGCCAAAAAATTCGATCAACGGTCCGGGAATTTCCCGCGCGCGGACGATGCGCATGTAATGGCCCACGGAATTGCGCGCGGTTTTGCGAAAATTTTCCGCCGCCATGGTTTCGAGATTGTAAGCTTTGACGATGCGGTGGCCGGTGAAAGCTTCGCTCATGATTTGCGTCAGCTCGGCGGTTTGCTCCTGCATCCGCCGGCTGGAATGGCGCGTTTTGCGGCTGAAAACGGCGATGGGAATGACGCAAACCGGCAGGACGATGAGGGAAATCAAAGTCAATTTCGGCTGCTCATAAAACAGCCAGCCGAGCACGCCGATCAAGGTGACCGGGTCGCGGACGATCACGGAAGTGGCGTTGCTCAAAATATTTTGGAGCGCGGCGGTGTCATTCATCACGCGCGAAATAAGCTGGCCGGAAGAATTTTGATTGTAAAAACCGGCGGACAAATTCAGTAGATGCGCGAAAAGCCGCGTGCGCAAATCGGCGATGGTGCGGCTGGCCGTCCATTGCAAAAAATAAACGTTCAGGTAACCGGAAATTCCGCGCAACAACATGATGACCGGAATCGCCACGATCACTGCCGCGACCGTCCACGGATGCGAATGGATTCCGTGTTCGAGGGCGACCCGCACATTTTCAAACCAGTGCTGCGCGAAACGCGGCATTCGTTTCATCGGCCATTGCACCGCGCCGTTTGCGTCCGGCGCTGGAAAGACCGCGCCATAAACAAACATCACCGTGGCGATCATCAACGGTGACAAAAGACCGCTGATGACGCCGGTCAACACGCCCCAAAAAAGCCGCCAGCGATAGGGTTTGGCCAGACTCCAGACTTTGAATAAAAATGCCAGCATGAATTTCCGCGCAAATAATGCGGTCACGGAAAATTCAAAGCGAGCAGTTTGTGGCGCTGGAATTTTTTTGCGGCCGGCAGCGGCGACGGATAAGCTGAACGGATAAGGAAATGCCCGCGAAGGAAAATATTCTGCTCATCCGCCTCAAATCCATTGGCGATATTGTGTTCACGCTGCCCGCCGTCCGGGCGGTTCGAGAAAATTTTCCGCGCGCGAAACTTCACTTTTTGGTTTCAAAAGAATACGCATCGTTGTTGCGCGGCTTTTCGGACGTTGACGAAATCATTTCCGTTGATCGTGAAGTTTATCACGCGGGAAATTTCGCAAATGCTTGCGCCGCCACTTTCAAACTGTTGCGCGAATTGCGCGCGCGAAATTTTTCGCGCGTGATTGATTTTCAGGGTTATGGCGAGACGGAACTGCTCGCGTGGTGGAGCGGCGCGCCGGAACGTTGGGGGAATGTTTATCATCCGCCGCGCGGCTGGGCTTATTCGCAGGGCGTCACGCGACTGGAATCACTGCATCCGGCGGAAGCAAATCTCTTTTTGCTTCAACAATGCGGCTTGAAAATTGACCGCATCGTCAACGGATTTATTTTACCGGAGGACGCGCTGGAAAAGGCGCGACAATTTTTTGCGGCAAATAATTTGGATGCCGCCAGACCAACGCTTTTTATCCAGCCTTTGACCAGCGCCACAAAAAAAAACTGGCCGTTGAAAAATTATTTGGAGCTCGCGGCGTATTTTCAATCGCGCGGCCTGCAAATTATTTTTGGCGGGGGACCAGCCGACCGCGCCGCGCTGGAATCCGTCCGGGCGGCGGGATTTGTAGTTTCGGCTGGTTCGCCATTGCTGATTTCCGCCGGTTTGATGAAACTTTCAACGCTCGTTGTCGGCGGCGACACGGGATTGCTGCACCTTGCGGTTGCGCTGGGCCGGCGCGTGGTGATGTTGATGCGTTCCAATTCGCGCGTCCACACACATCCGTTTCAACATGCAGACTGGGCGGTCAAATCGTCGAGCGGACAATCTATTTTGACGGTTGAAATTGGCGCGGTCTTGGAAACGATTGAACAGGTATTGAATTTGAAAACTGCTTGAATGGCATTAAATATTTTGCAATGATTATTTTTCTTCACATTCCGAAAACCGCCGGCAGTTCTTTTCAGTTCATCCTTGAAAATAGTTTTGGCTTTTCCTATTGCCACACCAACCATGCTTCTTTCCACGATCATACCAGTCACTCAAATCGAAAACCTTTCGACCAGGCAGATTTTGATTTTGCAAAAAAAGTTTTTCCCCGCCTCAAAAGTCTGGCCGGACACAACCTGGTAAATGCGCTGGCGTTGTCAGTGCCGGAACCTTTTCACATCACCTTTCTGCGTGAACCGATTGCGCGCGTGTTGTCCCAATATCAGGAACGCACTCTCGTCAATCGCAAACAGGGCCGGCCGGCTCCGGGATTTGCCGAGGCTTTGCGCACGGATGGCGAGCTGGAAAATCTCCAGGTAAAATTGATGGCGGGCGAAAGGAATTTGGACAAGGCAAAATATTTTCTGGAAAAATGTTCTTTTGTGGGCTTGACGGAAAAATTCGATCTTTCGCTACAGGTCTTGAAACGTATTTATCCCGGCAAATTGAATCTACAGTATCAAAAACGCCGGGTCGCCGCCGATAACACCATCAAAAAATCCATCGAGGCCGATCCGCAATTGATGGAACTGGCGCGGGAACACAACCGGCTGGATCTTGAATTATACGAATTTGCCAAAAATGAAATTTTCCCGAAACTTTGCGAGAAGGCTGGCATAAATCCCGAGACAAAGCCCATTTCTTTGGGAAATGCGAATCCTCAAATCAAGATAAAATGGCGTTTGAGCCGTTTCTATAATCGTTCGGTTTATCGGCAGCTTTGCAAAATACGGAACAAGTTGCTGGGACGGCGAAGTTTTTGATAATTTAGAAACATGGAAAACAAAACACCAGATCAAGATTTCCATCCGAACGGAGAAGCTCACGCCGAAAGAGCCAAGCGCGCATGGCAGTCTCGCGAAAGTGCCGCGCTTTATCGGCAATCCCGGCATCTTGTGAACACGGCCAGATATCGCCGCGAAGACGCCATCATCAAGGAGTGGTTGAAAAAATTGCCGCCCAAAGCGCATGTCCTGGATCTGCCCTGCGGCACGGGGCGCATGATCGACAACATCACCGGACTCGGCTTTCAATACACTGGCGGCGACATTTCCAGCCACATGATTGAAGAGGCAAAAAATGAGGCTGCCGGCAATCCGAACGTGATTCGTTTTGTGGAAGCGGACCTTGAAAAACTGCCGTTCGCGGACAATTCCTTTGACTGTATCATCATCTGGCGCATCTTGCATCATCAGGCTGATTCTTTGGTTCGCCAGCGCATGTTGGCCGAGGCCGCGCGCGTGACTCGTCGCTGGGTGCTGGTTTCATTCCACCATTTGTTGAGCGCAACGGCCTTGCGAAAATTTGTCCTAAGAACTTGTTTTGGTCGGAGGCAAAACGGACGGCCCATCACTCATTGGCAACTCCGGCGCGAGGCGGAACGCGGCGGCTTGAGGCTCGTGGAAACGAAAGGTCTGCGAAAATATATTTCCATCAACTGGTATGCTTGTTTGGAAAAAGAAAATCGGGACTGATTCGTCAATGTTATTTCAAATTTATTGTTAAGACAGAATTGTTTACTGTCGCAAATCCTCTCATTTTGATTCAGGCTCGCCATACTTTGGCTTTCGGCCATGCAGCCACGCCGCTCTTTTTAATGCCTTCCGCAGAAATTTTCTTTCGACCGCGCCCAATGGATGATCTCCTTTGTAAAGTTTGAACAGCCGCAGCAATCCGCCGCGTTTTACTCCCGCTTTTTCCAATGAATACAGCAAGGAGCCGAAGTCCTTCAGCAGCCAGCGCTCTCGAAATTTGCCCGGCCCTAAAACCCGCTGTAAATCAATCAAGGTCAAATCCACTTCGCCATTCCCTTCCGCCATAAAAATATGGTCGAGATAAAAATCCTTGTGGATAAAACCGGCTTGATGAAATCGCCGCGCCAGGTCCGCAATCTGCTGGATCAAATGGCGCGATTGAGAATGGTTGGCCGCCCAATAATCATAACCCGACCTCGCGCCGCGAATTTCTGCGGTCATGATAAAACCATCAATCCTGCCGTTTTCAACCTGCCGCCAGCCGCTGGCAATGGCCTCTGCCGTCGGCAAGCCGAATTTTCGCAAATTCTGGATTTGCCGCCATTCATTCAATGATTCGTTTATTATTCGACGAGTCAAACCCGGCCAGCGACAGAGAACAGTGGGCGCACATTCATAACATTTCAAATAAGTGATCAGTCTCGAACCGCCGGGAGATTTCAACTCAATGCGCCGCGTTGTCCGGCCGGGCACCGCGCGCACCACGGCGCCGCCTTTCAGAGCCAGAAAATCATCCGCGCCCGTCAAATTATTGGCCAGCAGAACGGACGCAAACTCCGATTGAACGAAATATTGGCTGCGAATTGATTTCCCGGAAAAGACGCGCTCCATTTAAGCCACCAAACGATAATGTTTTTTGTTGAACTTGAAACCGGACCACGCTTCAAGTTTTAACATGAGCCGATGTTTCTTATCGCGCGAGGTCAGACGATAATTCGCATCCGCCAGAAATACATCTTCGGCCGGCGTGAGCCAATGCTGCATCACTTTCGGATGCGTTCCCGCAAACCGTCGCAGCGTGGCCGGATCAATTTGATTGTATTGGATCGGGCGGGATTGTTTTCCGCGCCAATGATTATGCACGTCAGTAAATTTGGCCGTCATTTCGGCTTCGCTGCGCACCCAGCCATAATGATAAATCGTCGCGCCCGAATGCGCCGCGCGCGGATAGCGCATTTTCTTTTGCGTTTCCAGCACAGTGAAAAATAATCCTTTCGGCGCCCAGGCCGGAATGGTGTTGCGCAAGATGCGCACTTCGCTGCGATACCAGCGCGGCGACCACGCATACGTTTTCGCGTTGCCGTAAAAATGCAGATAGTCAAACGCCAGCGCTTCGATGCGCGGATCGTTCAAATGCTTTTCCATCGCCGCGCGGATTTTCGGCAGATCATTTTCGTGAATCACTTCGTCGCCTTCCAGATAAAACGCCCAGTCGCCCGTGCAATTAAACAGCGCGATGGATTTTTGCTGGCCATAAACAAAACCCTTAAGGCTGTAATTATTTTGAATGCGCTCGTTCCATTGCGTCGGGATGATGCGGATTTTCGGATCGCCGATTTCGCGCAACATTTTTTCCGTGTCATCCTCGCTCTGGCCCAGCGCAATGACAAACTCGTCCACGAGTGGCAAAATGGAGCGGACGGATTCAACGAAGGGATAACCAAGCTTCTGGCCGTTGCGCAAAAAAGTGAACCCGCTGATTTTCATGGGAAAAATTTTCGCCGGAGCTTGGCCGCTTGCACTCGCGGATACGAATAAGGAATGGGCCGGTCAAAATTCCACGGCTCATTTTTTAACTGCGCATTAAATTTGGAAAATCTGTCGTGCATGAATTTTTTCGCGCTGCTCCGATAATAATGCGCGACGACTTTATCAGCCTCCAGAATTTTCAAGCCGGAAATCCGCAGCGCTTCGGAGACCGCAAATTGTTCGCAGACATGATTTATTCTTTTTTCGCGCAACAACGCATCACAAATCGCCAGCGCCGTCTTCAAAAATTTTGCGTCCTCGCGCTGCAAAGCGATGACGCCCGCGTTGAACATGCAGGCTTCCGCGCCATATTTATAATTTGAGCCGTCGGGAAACTGCATTTGAAAACCCTCAAATTGCGGAAATCGTCCCGCGAGTTTTTCCCGCCGATACATGAACGCGCGACCGTTTGCAAGTTGCGCCGCCAGTTCGGAAATTTTTCCCGTCACAATCGTGTCGCAGTCCAGATAAAAAATATTGCCGGGAAAAGCTTCGGCGCATTTCAAGATCGAACACAATTTCACGCGATAACCATAGCCGTGCGGCCCTTTCATTTTATCAATCTCACCGGCAATGTTTTCGCAAAGGACCGGCAGCGAACCAAGCCGCGCCGGTTGATCTGTAAAAACGATCACGCGCGAATTTCGCGGCTCAATTTTTTTAAGCAATGTGCCGATGCTGTAAAAAGCCTCCGTCCAAAAAAATTCCTCGTCGCCATACAAATGATAAACGTAATTGGTCGTTTCCCTGGCCGTTTGCATTTCGTGAGTCTGGAGTTTTTCAACCGACAACGGCAAACGAATAATTTCCGGCTCGCCGCGCAATCTTCCCCCGGTATCATGGCATCACTCAAATTTTTAATGGACCAGGCATGACCCATCGCAAAAAAATCATCGTCTCTTTGCGCGCCGGACGGCTGGCCAACCGCCTGGTTCTTTTCGCAAACGCCATTGCCCTGGCCGAGGAATGCGGCTGCCAGGTTTTCAATGCCGCCTTTCATTCCTACGCGGAATTTTTCAAAACCACGCGCTCCGATATTTATTGTCGTTATCCCGTCGCAAAAAACAAAAGCCGGTTCGACTTGATTCCCGGCGTGGCGGAACTTCTTCGCAAAACCCGGATTTTCAATCACGCCTTCCGTTTTGCCGCTATGCAACATCGGCGGATTCCATTCCTAAAAAGTTCCGCCGTCCTGTTGCGCGAAATGCCCGGCGCAAGCGGATTGAATCTCAATCTCGAAAAAGAATCATTTGAAAATCGCATCGGCGGCGCGCAAATCATTTTTGTTCACACCTGGAAATTGCGCGCGCCCAAGCTCGTCCAGCGCCATGCGCAAAAAATCCGGGATTATTTTCAGCCGCTGGACGAATTTGAAAAAGCCGCCGGTGCCACCATCGAAACTTTGCGCGGCAATTCGGATTTGGTCATCGGCATTCACATCCGCCAGGGCGATTATCGCCGCTGGAAAGGCGGCAGATATTTTTTCCCCGTCGCGCGTTACGTCGCCTGGATGCGGGAAATTGCCGCTCAATTTCCATCGCGCCAGGCCGCATTTTTCGTTTGCAGCGATGAACCGCGTTCTGCCGACGAATTCTCCGGCTTAAAAATCGCGCTGGGCGACGCGTTGCCAATAGTTGATTTGCTCGCATTGTCCAAATGCGATTTTATCATCGGTCCTCCCAGCACTTTTTCGCAATGGGCATCTTTTTACGGAGCCACGCCCATGCTTCACCTTCGCGCTGCCGGCCAGACGATTGATCTGCAACCAGCCAAAATTTCGGATTTGGACTGGATGGGTTAAGCTGCCTTCCGGCAATTTTATGGTGGTTCTATTTGCGGATGGCGAGGCAAATATTTTGTTCGTGGCTTGCGAGGCTTTCCGGCAAGCGCCTCGACTTTAACGCCCGCCATAATTCTTTTTTCTTCGGCATAATATATTGCGCCGCCGCCGGCTCAATTTTCCAACGAGGATTCAGGAAATGATAAATTTCTTTTTCCGGAAATACGATCAGCGAAAAATTTCCGGCATTCGCCAAATCGAACCGGTCGCTTTGCGCCACCGCCCAATTTTTGCCGAGCAAAACGCGAAGCCGGCTGGCCAGCCGCAAATCGCCCACGAATAAAACTATTTTTGCGGAATTTTTCTGGCGGTTCAAGGCAGTTGCGATTGGTTGCGCGAATATAAAAATCAAATGGCCGATTTGCAGGCGCGAGGACATTTATGCCGCAAGCCAATACTCAAATTGCCAGGCGCATTCCAGATTTTTTTAGGTCGTTGTATTTTTTCGCCAGGACTTTGAGCTTTAAGTTATCCTCGCCGGCCTTGAACGCATTAAAATTATTGAAGGTTTTTCTTGCTGGCACCCTTCGTTTTCTGAACACTTATGGCTTTATACATGACGAAAATTCTTTTGCTCGGTCTCGGTCGCTGGGGCGCAAATCATTTGCGCAATCTTCATTCGCTGCCCATTGAACTTTACGTCGCGGAAGTCGGCGAGAAACAACTCGAACCCGCGCGCAAACTCGGCATTCCCGCCGAACGGCTCACGACCAATTACAAAAATTTTCTCGGCAAAGTGGACGGCGTGGTCATCGTCACGCCCGCGCAAACGCATTTTCCGCTGTGCAAAGAATTTCTTGAAGCGGGCAAGGATGTCTTTGTCGAAAAACCGTTGACGCTCGCGAACGAAGAATCAAAAGCGCTCGCGGAACTTGCCGAGAAGCACAAACGCATTTTGCAGGTCGGCCACATTTTGCGATTTGATCCGGCGACGCTTTGGCTGCGCGACGCGATTCAAAACGGCGATTTTGGCAAAGTAAATATGTTGCGCGGTCATTTCGGCGGCTTCAAACGTCCGCGCAACGACAGCGGCGTGATGTTCGCCGACGGCATTCATTTCGTGGATTTGTTTAATTTTATTCTCGGCGTGCTGCCGAAAAGTGTTTTGGCGATTCATCACGATTTTATGAATCGCGGCATGGACGATGTTTCGCTGGTTTCGCTCGAATATGAAACTGCGCACGGCAAAACCTGGGCGACGGTTGAGAATGATTATTTCATTCCCGGCAAATTTCGCGAAGTCATCGTCTGCGGCGACAAGTTGAGCGCGGTTTGTGATTACAACATCGCGCAATACAAAATCAAAACCTACGCGAACACGCACGCGCCTGCTGGCGGAAAAGATTTCAAGGCGACTGAAGGTGTCGTGACGCAAATTGAAACGCCGCCGGAAGAACCGTTGCTGGCAGAATTGCGCGCGTTCATTGATTCCATCAAAACGCGAAACGCGCCGCGCGCCGATGCAAAATCCGGCTACGATGCGGTTCGCGTTTTGAACGCCGCGCTGGAATCGGTGAAGACCGGCAAAGCGGTTCAACTTTAGACAGAATTACAGAATGCTACAGAATTAATTTACGGACGGACTTTCTAAAATCATTCTGAAAATTCTGTCATTCTGTCAAAATAATTTATGCAAAAAATCCCGTTATCAAAATGTTTTGTGAACGCCGAAGTCGAGGAAGCCGCGCTGCGCGCCATTCGTTCCGGCCAATATATTCTCGGCAAGGAATCGCAGGAATTTGAAAAAGAACTCGCCGCGCACACCGGCACCGCGCAATGCGTGCTCGGCAGTTCCTGGACGATGATTGTTTATTGTTTGCATCAGTTGCAAGGCATCGGGCCGGGCGACGAAATCATCGTGCCCAGCCACACGGCGTTTCCGACGATGGAACCGCTGATCCATCTCGGCGCGAAGCCGGTGTTTGCGGACATTGACGACGCTTACGTCATGGATTTGGCGCACGTCGAATCGCTCATCACACCGCGCACCGTCGGCATCATCGGCGTGCATCTTTACGGCCATCCGCTTGACAACGACAAACTGCTCGCCATCGCGAAGAAAAATAATTTGTGGGTCATCGAAGATTGCGCGCAGGCGCAAGGCGCGAAATATAAAAATAAAACTGTCGGCAGCATGGGCGATTTCGGCGCGTTCAGCTTTTTTCCGTCGAAAAATCTCACGGTGCTGGGCGATGGCGGCTGCATCACGACAAATAAAATTGATTACGCCGACCGTTTGCGGATGTTGCGCAACCACGGTCGCCAGGGAAAATACGATCACGAATTCACCGGCTACAACGTGCGTTTCAATGAAATCAACGCCGCGATCGGCCGCGTGATGTTGAAACATTTGGACGCGTTCAACGAACAACGCAGAAAAATCGCCGCGCGTTACGATGAACGATTGAAAGGAATTATTCAAACGCCGCCCGTGCGCGAATGGGCGACGCCGGTTTATCATATGTATGTCGTGCGCGCGGAACGCCGCGACGATTTGCAAAAATTTCTCAAGGAGAAAAATATTGAAACAGGAATTCATTATCCAAAGCCGAACCATTTGCAACCCGCAGTTGTCGGATTGTTTCCTTACATTCCGAAACTGCCGCAGACCGAAAAAGCCGTGAAAGAAATTTTGTCATTGCCGATTCACGGCGAAATGGCTTTGGACGCGGCAGATAAAGTTTGCGACGCGATTGCGGAATTTTACGGGAAGAAATAATTTCGTGCCTTGAGCGCGCTTCCAATTTGGAGTATAAGAACCTCATGATATTAAAAGCCATCATCCACAAGTCCGAGGACGGCGGGTTTTGGGGCGAAGTGCCTTCGCTGCCGGGTTGTTATTCGCAAGGTGAAACGGAAGCGGAATTGCAGGCTAATTTGCGCGAAGCCGCGCAAGGCTGGCTCGAAGTGATGCGCGAAGAAGGACGTTCGCCCGAGCCGGAAGTGGAAATTACCGAATTAGCGATATGAAGCCGATCACAGGCAAAGAACTTTGCCGTCGGTTAAATGAAGCAGGCTGGTCGCTTAAGCGGATTCACGGAAGCCATCATATTTTTGGCAAATCAGGCGAATGGAAAATCATCAGCGTGCCGGTTCACGGCAATCAAAATATCAAACCCGGACTCGCGAACGCGATTGCGCGTGACGCTAAAATTTCCTGATAAATTTTCTCGCACCTATTCAACCGATGAACCTTGATTCTCCCGAAATCAGCCTCGTAATTCCTTGTTACAACGAGGAAGGCAATTTGCGCGAACTCGTCAAAGCGATTCGCGCGGCAGTCGAGTCGTTGCAGATTTCCTACGAAGTCGTCATTACCGACGATTGCAGCAAGGACAAGTCGTGGGAAATTTTGAAAGAGCTTGCGGCGGAAGATTCGCGGATTCGCGTGCAAAAATTTGCGTTCAATTGCGGCGAGAGCGCGGCGAGTTTCGCGGGCTTGAAAGCTGCGCGCGGGAAATATCTTTTCACGCTCGACGCCGATTTGCAAAATGACCCGAAGGATTTGCCGAAATTTCTGGACGCGTTGAAAAACTTCGACTGCGTTTGTGGCACGCGCGTGAAAGCGCGCGGCGACGGCGATAATTTTATTCGCATCGCCTCATCGCGGATTGCCAATTGGGTTCGCAACAAAATTTCCGGCGAGCAAATTTCTGACGCGGGCTGCACTTATCGCGCGTTCAAACGCGAGTGCATCGAGAACCTGAAATTTTTCAAAGGGATGCACCGTTTTTTGCCGACACTGTTCAAGCTCGAAGGCCACACCGTTACAGAAATTGAAGTGAGCAACCATCCGCGTTTCGCCGGGCAAAGTAATTACGGAGTTTGGAATCGCCTGTTCGCATCGTTTTATGATTTGCTTGCCGTGCGCTGGATGAAAAAGCGGATGTTCAAATATAAAATCGCGGAACGGATCAATTGATCGGAGCGCGGGCGGCTCGCCCGCGTGTAGGACATGTTCGGGCCAAGCCACCGCGTTTCTGAAATTAGCCGGATAATCTTGAATACGCAGGCGAGCTACCCGCGCTCCTATTCAAACGAAGTAATTTTCAATCGGTTCTGCGCCGAGCGTGCCGGAAAGTTTTTTCAGATAATCCGGCGATTCGATTCCGTCTAAAATTTTTCGCGCTCCGGCCAGACGGTCGGCGACGCCGAGATTCGCGGCGACATCTTCGTGGCTTGGCTTTTTCAAAAAATGTTCCAGATATTCCGCGTGGCGTTTCCACAGCGCGCGGTCAATTTTTTGCTTGGCCGCAAGCCGCGCGGCATACCAATCGCCGGCCAGAAGATTTTCGCGCGTGAAAAGTTTTCGCACGTCGGGATGGTCGAGATGTTTTCCTTCCCATTCATCGTTCAGCATGATGTGAAGCAACGCCTTTAACGGCGGGCATGCCTGCGCGATGCTGCCGTCGTCGAAATACATTTTGGCGACACGTTTTTGCGTCGTGACAATGTTGTCCATGCCGTCCGCGAAAATTTCCATATCCTGCAATTCTGGCTTCAACATTTCCCGCGTGAAAACGGCGTGCGGATGATTGAAGACGCGGCCAAAAAAGGCGTGGACAAAACGCATGTTGATCCGATAGCCGAGCCGGCTGGCGAGGACTTTTTTTCCGTTGTGCTCGAAGTCTTCAAGTTTTTCCAAAAGATGATTGGCGATCAGACTTTTCGGATCGCGTTCTTCGGGAACCATCCGGCAAAAAACTTCCGGCACGAGCAGACTGATGTCGTGATCCACCCGCACTTTCGGCCCGACAAATCCGGCGGCGGTGATGAAACCGTTCAGGCCGGTGAGAATCCACGCGACGAGCGCGTTGTTCAAATCAATGATCGGCGGCAGCGCGTTGAACGGGCCTTTGGTCAGCGCGCCTTCGGAACCCGCGCCGGTCGTCGAAGGCGATTTGCCGGTCATGCTGCAAATAAATTCCATGAATAATTCCGGCAATTCAAAATAATGAATCGGATTGTAGCAGGCGAGCGAGCGGATGCCGGCTTCGGGCGGATTATTTCTGCGTCCGGGCAGCACGGAATTGACGGGCGCGAAAACCGCTTTTCCCGGCGGCACGCGGCGGCGCAAACGCGCGCCCAATTCCGCCAGATAAGTTTCAACAGGGTGAACCAGGTCGGGACGCTTTTGCAGGTAACGCGGATTTTTGCTCGGCTTGCCGTCCACGATGCGTGGGTGCGCGGACGAAACAAAAAACGTCGGCTTGCCAATTTGCGCGAATTGCCGGATGAGCACGCGCATCGGTTTGGTGAATTGAAAAAAGCGGATGGCGTCGCCGATGATTTCCTGCGCGTCTTTCGCCGTGAGCGGCTCGTAATTGGAGAAAAAATTGTCGAGCCGCGCAAAATCCGATTCCGTTTGTTTGTCATAACCGCGATGAATCGCTTCGTCGGGCCGTTGAAACAAACGCTGTTCGCAATTCTGCACAAATTTCAACGTCGCGCCTTTATCCATGCCGGACAAATTTTCGAGCGCGTTGGCGGGCACGAGCGTCGAGGCGGTGATGTCATCTTCCGCCTGAACTTTTGCCGCCGGATGAAAATCTTTTCGCAAACCGAACGTGCGCCACGCGCCGTCTTTTTCAAATCCCACGCGCAGGCGCGTTGTGACCAGCGTGACATTGTCGCATTTCAATTCGTTTCCCGGCGTGCCGTTGATGATGTCCACGCTGAAATGTTCGCGCCAGTTGCCGCCCCATTCCGGTTTGTAACAACGCTTGACGACGAAAACCAATTCCTTGACATATTGCGGAATGGTTTCCGCCCAGGCATTGTAAGCTGGCGTGAATTCGCGTTTGTCCGGCGTGAGCAGTTTGATGACCGAACCGAGCGAACGTTCCGGCGAAAGCACCGTGCGTTTGTCCACGCGCGTTTTATCCAAAAAGCGATCCGAATAATCGCGGTCAATCAATTCGCTCACGCGATCAAAATCGGTTTTCAAATCGGCGACAAAAACCGGTCCAGTCAAAATCGCGTCAGTGATGGACTTGGAAATTTCCGATTTGCCGCCACCCGAAACCGTGCAGGGTTTGTGGCACATCAAGCCTTCCGCCGCGATGCCGACCAGCCGCCACGCGCGATTTGCGCCCGGCGGTTTTTCCATCCGCACTTTGTAGCCGGACGGACGGACGTAAGTTTTTTCTGATTGCAATTTGATGACGCTGTTGCCTTTTTTGTTCGTCCAGGAAATCGTCTGCTCTTGCAAATCAAAATGCGCGTCTTCGGGAACGTAAAAAACTTCAGGGAATTTTTTGTCAATGCCGTAACCTTCCGGCTGCAAGTCCATCAATTCCGCATAAAGTTTTGCGACTTCCGCAAAATTATGTCCCAAACGGCGGACGTGCGCGTCGCCGCTGAATTCCTCGCCTAGATCGAACGCCGGAAAAACGAGCGCGCCGCCCGCGTGTTCTTCCTCGCAATTGCCAAAAAGATTCGCGGCGTAACTGATTTGCGTTTTGACTTCTTTTTTGCAGTAACCGAAATAGTTGTCCGCGATGAGCGTGACAATGACGCCCGATTCGTCGCGGCAAGTCAGCTTGAAAGCGTTGCCACTGTTGTAAAGTTCGTCGTCATTTTTCCAGCACATTCCGTCGCGGCGCTGGCGTTCCGTCGCGTCGTTCCAATGCGGCAGGCCGACGGATTTTTTCGTGGCCTTGACCAGATGCGGCGCGAGAATGATGCAGCCGGAATGACCCGTCCAATGTTCCACGTCCAGCGCGGCGTCATTTTCCGGCAGCAACGGATCGCCGCCATTTCCAAAAATGCTTTCGACAAAATCCAAATTGCTCACCAGATTTCCCGGAACAAAAAAACGCACTTCCATTTTTTTCTCCGGCGTGAATCCCGGAACTTCCGGGCAAACCAGCGGGCGCAATAAAAGTGACACGAGACATTCCGCCGGTTTCGGCTGCGTCGCGGTGAACGGCAATTGCATCAGTTCGCGAGGCGGATTGAGCGCGAGCGCGAGCATTTTGGCGAAGGTGATTTTCGGCACGCCGAGTTTGTCGTCGGGGATCGGCAGGCCGCCTTCGGCAACGTGAAAAATTCCCGCCGTCGTGCGCCGGTCGCTGCGCGGATTATGCAGCACGCCTTGCGCGACGCGATAGGAGCTGATGATGTCCGAATGAAATTCGTCGCGGTCGAGCGGCAGCGAAAGAATGCGCGCGAGTCCGGGCCGGTCGAGAACGAATGTCCGCGCGGGCAATTTTGTCACCGGCACGTCTTGAAAATAATCGTAGAGAAAAGTCTGGATGCGCTGGTCAACCGGGCACAAATAATGGCCGAGCAGCCGGTCTTTTTCGCGCGACTGGCCGGCCATGGCCGCCGCGATTTCGGCGAATTCCGCGTCGCCTTTGATGGGCACGGGCTGACAGCCGATGTGCGCGAGTTTGACGTTGATGTGCGCGATAAGATGCGCCGCCAGTTTGCCGGAATCTTGAAATTGAAAATGTTCGTCGTTGTTCATTTGACGTTGCCATTCTCAAAATGCCAGCGACAGCGGCGGGGAACAACTTTTTTTGCGCGGGACTGAAGAAAAATTGTCGCGCGCAAATCAAAACTTCGCAAAAATTTGATTCGCCTCCTCCAGCGTTTCTTTTGAGCCGATGTCGAACCACAGGCCGGGCACGCGCCAGGTGAAGACCGGCGTGCGTGAATAAAGCCATTGCACGAGGCGTCCGGGCTGGTCGGGATTGTTGCCCTCGGCGATGTATTGCCGGATGAGCGGAATCGTGGATTTGGGATAATAATAAAGCGCGATGCCGGTGAGCGTGCTCGTCGGATTTTTTGGTTTCTCTTCAAAAAAAGTGATGCGTCCGGCGGCGTCGGTGGAAATGGAATTATATTTTTTTATTTCTTCCAGGTTGCCCACGTCGTAAAGCGCAAGGACAGGCGCGTTTTTTTCGCGGCAAAATTTTCCGAACGCGCTCAATTTTTCGCTGAATAAATTGTCGCCGGCCACGATGATCAAATCGTCGTCCACATTTTGCGTTTTAAGGACGTAATGGATGTCGCCAATCGCGCCAAGTTTATTGGTGTCGTCGGTCGAGCCGTCGTTGACGACGGTGAAATTCAATTTTGATTTCGTCGCGCGATAGTGGTCCGACCATTTCTGAAAATGAGCGGCGAACTTCGCGTTGGTCACGACATACACGCGGTCAATGCCGCCAATCGGTTCGAGATTATCCAGGACGTGCTCGACCATCGGCTTGCCCGCGACGGGCAGCAACGGTTTGGGTTGCGTGAGGGTGAGCGGATAAAGGCGCGTGGCGTATCCGGCGGCGAGGATGATGACTTTCATTTTTTATTTTAACCACTAATGGACACGAATAAACACGAATCAAAGCACCAGACGCTCCCATTCTAGATTGGAATTTTTGAAATTCAACAGGACTCCGACGCGAAATTTGGTGATGCGCAAATAATTCAACATCTGTCCTCGCTCGAAATCGGTTATGCGGTCAATGGTTTTTGTGTCCATAATCACGGTATTAAATACAATTAAATCAGGAATGAACTCACCCACTTTGCAAGTTTTGTAATGCAGGTCAAAGGATTTTTGCTGGTAAAACGGAATTTTGCGAAGGCCAAATTCAACTGCCAACGCATTCTCCTAAGGCTTTTCATGGAAGCCATGGCCAATGTGATTCAATACTTCCATCGCCGCGCCGACAATTTGAAACACTTCCTCTTTCAGCAGCAACTTTGTGTTCTCTTGGAAATCCATTCGTGTTGATTCGTGTCCATTCGTGGTTCAAGTCTTGTTTTCAAAAAGGCTGGGCGCGGTTTCGCGCGCGAGTTTCTGGCAGCGCGCGTAAATTTCCGACGGTGATTCGCATTGCAGCGCAAATTCCGCGAGCGCCTGCGCTTCGCTTAATTTGAGCCGGCGGATGATATATTTTACCTGCGGTATGATGACGGGCGCGGCGCTCAATTCATCCACGCCCAGGCCGATGAGCAACGGCGCGAGCGCGGGATCGCCGGCGATTTCGCCGCACACGCCGGCCCAAATTCCATTTTGATGCGCGGCGTCCACCGTCATTTTTATCAGGCGGATAATCGCCGGATGGGTCGGCTCGTAAAGGTGCGAAACTTTTTCGTTCGTGCGGTCGGCGGCGAGCGTGTATTGGATCAAATCATTGCTGCCGATGCTGAAAAATTTCGCATGTTGCGCGAGCGTGCCGGCGATGAGCGCGGCGGATGGAATTTCGATCATCGCGCCGATTTTCATTTCTTCATTGAACGGAATTTTTTCCGCGCGCAATTCCGTTTTGCATTTTTCAACGAGCGCGTTGGCCTGGTTCAATTCGTCCAGGCCGGAAATCATCGGATACATCATCTTCACGTTGCCACTGGCGCTGGCGCGGAGAATGGCGCGGAGTTGCGCGCAAAAAAGTTCCGGCTGCGCGAGGCAAAAACGGATGGCGCGCCAGCCCAGAAATGGATTCATTTCCTGCGCGAGTTGCAGATGCGAGACAAATTTGTCGCCGCCCAAATCGAGCGTGCGGATGATGACCGGATGCGGGTTCAGCGCGGCGGCAACTTCACGATAGACTTTGTATTGCTCTTCTTCGGTCGGCGTTTTTTCGTGGTTGATGAATAAAAATTCCGTGCGGAAAAGGCCGACGCCTTCCGCGCCGTATTTGATGACGGCTTCAATGTCGTTCTGGTCTTCGATGTTTGCGGAAAGATGGATTGGTTTTCCGTCCAGCATGACAGCGGGCTGGGAGCGAATCTCCTGGAGTTTTTCTTCCAGCGACGCTTTGATTTGCGAAAGTTGTCCGTATTGAAAAAGCGTCTGGTCGGTGGGGTTGAGAATGACCGTGCCATTGTAGCCGTCGAGCAACGCATAATCGCCCGTGTCCATCTCGTCGCTGATATTTTTTAATCCGACCACGGCGGGAATCCCCAGCGAGCGCGCCATGATCGCCGTGTGCGAAGTTTTTCCGCCAATGTCCGTCGCAAAACCGAGCACAAATTTTTTATCAAGTTGCGCCGTGGTGGACGGACTCAAATCGCGGCTGATCAGAATGCACGGCTCGGCGATGTGGCGCAGGTCAAATTCATCCTGCACATCAAGCAGATTGTCCAGCACGCGCGAAGTCAGGTCGCGCATGTCGTCGGCGCGCTCGCGCAAATACTCGTCGTCCACGCCCGCCAGCGCGGCGGCGTAACGCTCGGACACTTCGTGAAAAGCAGACTCGGCATTGACCTTTTGCTCCTTGATCGTGCGAATGACTTCGTCCACCAGCATCCGGTCTTCGAGCATCAACAAGTGCGCCTCAAAAATGTCGCCTTCTTTCGCGCCCATGTTTTGGACGACCTTGCGCTGCACCTCGGAAATTTGCTGGCGGGTTTGGACGAGAGCTTTTTCGAAGCGGCTGACTTCCAGCGCAATTTTTTCGTCGGGCAATTCGCGTTTGGAAATGACATGGCGCGCGCGATGCAGGACGAGAATTTTCCCGCGACAAATGCCGGCGGAAACGGCAATGCCGCGAAACATTTTTTCTCCCTTGGTTTGCGCTGACATACGGATCGTCTGGAGAAATAACCGAAGTGGTTTCAGGTTGAAAGTTGAAAGTTGCAGGTCAAAAACTTCAACCTGCAACTTTCAACTCAAACCATTTTACGCGCGCTCCATGTATTTGCCCGTGCGCGTGTCAATTTTGATCTTCTCGCCCGTCTTGATGAACAACGGTGCCTGCACCGTGATGCCCGTTTCCATCGTGACGGCCTTCTGCACATTGTTGGCCGAATCGCCGCGAACGCCTTCCGGCGCATCGGTCACCGTCAAAATAACATTCGATGGCAGTTCGATGGAAACCGCTTTATCATCCACAAAGGTCACCGTCACCGCCGCGTTTTCCACGAGATAATTTTTGTCATCCCCGACCAGTTCCGCCGCCAGCGTCACCGTCTCGTAATTTTCCGGGTTCGTGAAGACAAAATCTTTGCCGTCTTTGTAACTGAACTCCATCTTCGTGGTGATCATCGGCACCGGCTCGATTTTTTCCGTCGAGCTGAACCGCACGTCCGAAGATTTTCCCGTGCGAATGCTGCGCAACGTCGCCTGCACAAACGCGCGCAAGTTGCCCGGCGTGCGATGTTGCATGTCCAGGACGACCGAAATGTCGCCGTTATAATTGATCGCCATGCCGCGGCGAAGATCACTTGCTGTTGCCATAAATAAATTTCTTGCGCCGTTTTAATTCAGTGGACGCGAGCCAGAAAGAATAATCGAAAATCTGCTGAAGGCAAGCGCGGTTTGCGCTGAAGGCTTCACGGAACAATGACGCGCAGTTTTTCGCGCTCCACCGAGAAAGTCGCCGGCAAATTTCCCGCCCACTCGCCGTCCAGCTCAAAGGCCGTTCGCGAATCGCCCGCCAATTCAAAGCTCGCCGCGCAAAAACGCTGCACGCCTTTTTCCGGCAATTTTTGGCGCAGCAAAAAACTCGGCGCGCAACGCAGCAAAGTCAGAAAATCCACGCGCGGCAAAATGCAAACGTCCAGCAATCCATCGCGCAAATCCGCCGCCGGAAAAATTCCAAACGACCCGCCGTAAAAACTTCCGTTGCCGATCAAAATCAATTCCCCGGAAAAATTTCCGCCCTTCGCGCGAACAACGATTTTTGCTTTCTTTTCCCGCAACGCTTTTAATCCGGCGATGACGTAAGCCAGCGGCCCGATTTTTTTCTTGTGCCGCCAATTCACCAGTTCAATCGCCCGCGCATCCAGCCCCGCGCCGGCGAGTTGCGCAAAATACCGCTTTTGCGGAACGCCTTGCGCAAAAAATTCCACGCGCGGCAGATCAATTTTCGTTTCGCGTCCGCGCCGTAAAATTTCCCAGGCGCGTTCAATCTTTGATGGAATTTTCAATTCGCGCGCAAAAACATTCACGGTTCCCAGCGGCAAAGTGCCGAGTCGCACTCGTTCAAATCCATTGGTCGCATCGCCAATGCCATTGAGAACTTCGTTGATGGTTCCGTCGCCGCCCGCCGCCACAATCAAATCAAAACCTTCGCCGACAGTTTCCGCCGCCAGCCGTCGCGCATCGCCGGCGGCAGCCGTGGCTTTCAGCGCGCACTGCGAAGCAATCTCGTCAAGATGACGGCGGAAGCGCGCGGCTTTTTCGCCGCGCGCCGCCGGATTAAAAATGACGCAGGTGCGCACCCGCAAAAGATTTCGGCGCGCGCCGCGTTAGTCGAGGAGAAAGCGAATTGCGTTTGCGCGCGATTTTTCCGAAACTCATCCCAATGAATGACGCGACCGACTGGAAAGTTCCCAAATGGCCATTTTTGACCGGCGATGCGCTGCTGCTCGCCTTCGCCTATTTCACCGTTTGGAAATCGCCGCATCCGATCTCAACCGGCGGCGTTATTTTGTGCATCTCGCTTTCCGCGCTCGGCGCGATCGTCGGCTGTCTGCCGTTCATTCTCGATTATCGCGCGTTCCTGAAAGTTGTCGAAGTCACGGCGCTCGGCGCAGTTTCCGAAAAGATTGAAAATCTCGAAAAAATCGCCGCGCAAATTTCTTCCGCCACCAATCAATGGGAAGCCTTTCAAGGAATCGTTCAGGGCAATTCCGATAAAACCGTCGCGTCCGCCAAACGCATCGCGGACAAAATGAGCGCGGAAGTGAAGGAATTTTCCGAGTTCATGAAAAAAATGAATGACAGCGAAAAAGCCGCGCTGCGATTGGAAGTGGAAAAAATGCGGCGCGGCGAAACCGAATGGCTGCAAGTGCTCGTGCGCCTCATGGATTATATTTTTTCATTGCACGCCGCCGTCATTCATTCCGGCGATGCAAAACTGCTTGAACCGATCACGCAATTTCAAAACGCCTGCCGCGACATCGTGCGCCGCATCGGACTCACCTCCTTCGCCGCCGACCCGAACGAGCCTTTCGATGCCCAGCGCCATCAAATCACGGGCAGCAAAGAAAAAGCGCCGGCAGGCGCGCTCATCGCCGAGACCGTCCATGCCGGTTACACGTTTCAAGGAAAACTTCTGCGCCCCGCGCTCGTGCGCGTGCGCGAAGAAAAGGCGCCGCAGTCCGCCCAAGAATCCGCTCCCGCCGCCTTGCCGGTTCGGGAAAATTTGGAAGAAGAACTTCCGGTTCAAGCGCTGGATTAAATTTCCACCGTTCGTTGCGCCGATAAAAAATAGAGCAGGCAATTTGCGACCGGTTTGGAATAAATTTTTTCCAGCGCCCGCGCGTAAAGTTTCAATTGCGGCGCATACCGCTTGATTTTTTCCGCCAATTCAGGGGCGCGAATTTCGTCCGTTTTGAAATCCACCAGCCAGATTTCCTGGGGCAAAAACACGGCCAAATCCGCCACCCCTTGAACGATCACAAATTCGTTTTGCAGATTCGCGTCCGACTTCGTTCCGAGAATTTCATCCAGTTCTTGCGCGCTGAATCGCGCCGTGAAAGGCAGTTCACGTTTCACGCCCGCCGGATTTTCCAAAATCTTTCTTCCAAAATCCGAACTCCAAAATGCCGCGACGCTTTCCAAATTCAAAGCCGCCATTTCTTCCGCCGACAAATAATTTTCCGTTTCCAATCGCTTTGCTTCCACGGCCAGCGATTTCAAATTTCCCGCGCTGGCAAATTTGAAATGCTCAAGGAATTTGTGAGCCGCCACGCCCGCGTCCGCCGCCTTCAATTTCTGATTTTCTTTTGGCGGGGCGAACGTCCGCGCGAGCCGTCTTTCTTGAAACTTGAAACTTGAAACTTGAAACTTTTGTTCCGCTTCCTCATCCAATTCCTCCGCCTGCCGCCGCAACGCCGTGACCGAAGTCTTTGCCGCGCGCTTCGTCGCACTTTCAAATTCGTAATTCCAATTCAAAACGTCGCGCAATTTCTCCTTTGAATTTGCCTCAAGCGCCGGCGGTTCAATTTCAGATTTTGGATTTCGGATTGCAAATTTTTCAGCCAATTCAGCATCTTCCACAATTCGCCAGCTTAAATTTTCAAACCCACCCTGCGTTTCACTTTGAACTTTGGATTTTGGACTTTGAATCTGATTTCCAAACCAAAGCCCAAGCCAGTCCGCATAATTTTTCGCGCCGGAAATTTTTTGGACGGTGATCGGTTCAGATTTTTTCCAAACCGTTTCCCATTTTTTCTCCGAAACGCCGCCGACCAAAATCAAATGGTCGCGCGCGCGCGTCAGCGCGACGTAAAACAGCCGCAATTCCTCGCCGCGCAATTCGCGCCGCTGATTTTTTTGCGCGAGCCAATAGGACAAGCCCGGATAGCGCGAACCGGTTTGCGGCGGCTGGACGCGCGGACACAAACCAAATTGCTCGTCCAAAATAATTTCGCCGCGCAAATCCTGCTCGTTAAAATTCTTTCCCAAATCCGCGAGCGCGACGATGGGAAATTCCAGGCCTTTGCTTTGGTGAATGCTCATCAAGCGGACGGCATTTTCTTCCGCCGCCGGCGCGGCTTCCGGCCCGGCTTCGATTTCGCGTTGCGCCTCGATGAATTTCAAAAAGCGAAAAAGTCCCTGCCGCTGAAATGGGTCAAATTTTTCCGCGAGATTCAAAAATCGCCCGAGGTTCGCGTGGGATTGCGAACCGCGCGGGCGCGATTTGAGCCAATCATCATAATGCGTTTCCGCCAAAATCGTTTCGAGACATTGCGACAAAGAAGATTGCTGCGCGACTTTTCGCCAAGCGTGAAAACGCTTTAGAAATTTTCCGATTTTCTCGCGCGTTTCATTTTTAATTTTGAATTTTGAATTTTGAATTGAGTTGAGCGCGAACCAAAAATGCCCTTTTGCCGTCAACCGAATTTCCGCCAGCTCATCCAATGAACAAGCAACGAGCGGCGAACGCAAAACCGCGAGGCACGGAACATCTTGCAGCGGATTATCAAGCAGTTGCAACAAGCTCAATAAATCCAAAATTTCCGAACGGTCGTAAAATCCGCCGCGCGCGACGACCAGCGGAATTCCTGCGTGCGCAAACTGTTTCGCAAAAATTTCCGCTTTGTCCGACGGCGCGCGCAGCAAAATGGCCATGTCGCGCCATTCAACGGCGCGGCAAATTTTCTTTTCGTCGTCCCAAATTTCATGGCCGGAATTTTTTAATTCCAATAATCGCAACGCGAGCATCCGCGCTTCCTTTTCGGCTTCTTCCAAATCCGCCAAATCATCATCGCCGTTTTCGGATTCAGAACTTTCGTTGCGGCCATTTTTGATTCGCAAAAGCAATTCTGTTTTTATTGCCGGGTTTTTGGCGCGGGAAAATTCGGAGCGCGTTTCCGGCGAACCGAATTTCAATTTTGCTTCGTTGTCATAATTCACGCCGCCGATTTCTTCGCGCATGAGCGGCTCGAAAAGCGAATTCACAAAATCCAAAAGCGATTCGCGGCTGCGGAAATTTTCTGTCAGCGGAATGGTTTGTTCTGTTTTTCCGCGCCAGTTTTTTGCGTAATCGCGAAAAATTTTCGGATCGGCGAGGCGAAAACGATAAATGCTTTGCTTCACATCGCCGACGAGAAAACGATTTGCCTTTGAATTTTCGCGGGCGAGCGCAGAGATGATTTGGTCCTGCGCGGCGTTGATGTCCTGATATTCGTCCACGAAAATGAAACGCAATTTTTCGCGCCAGCGCGCGGCGATTTCCGTCGGTTTTTCCGTTTCAAAATTCCAGAGAAGTTTTAACGCAAATTGTTCAAGGTCGTGAAAATCCAAAACGCCGTCGGCGAGTTTGCGTTCGGAAAAATTTTGTCCGAATTCTTGCGCCAATCGCAAAAGCGTTTTCATGTGATTGCGAATCCAATGCCAATCTTCGGCGAGCGGATCGTTTTCTTTTGAAGCGAAGAGCGCGTTCAAAAATTTCGCATCATCAAAAAAATCTTCGAGCGGTTTTCGCAAAACAGTTTTCTTTCCGCGCGGCCAATTTTCATCAGCGGCGACAATTTTTTGAAAGGCTTCCCGGGAATTGAATTTATTGAACAGTTCCAAACCTTCAGCCGCCTTGAGATTTGCCGCGCGCAAATCTTCGAGCGTCGGCAGCCATTCGTCGCGCCAGTTTGAAATGGCTTCGGCGAACCATTGGCGCCATTGCACCGGCTCGGCCGTGGAAAAAATTTCGATTTGGCGGGCGAGCCAGTTTTCCGCATCAGGCCGCGCTTGCGAATAATGGTGCAGGCGCAAAACCAGCGCGCGGATTTTTTCGTCGCGGCCATTTCCATAAATTTTGATCAAATCCTGAACGGCGATTGAAAACTCATCTTCGTGTTCGTAATGCGAATGAAATTGTTCGTCGAGTATTTCGGCGGCAAGCAAACGCATCTGGCCTTCGTCCAAAATGGAAATTTGCGGATCGAGGCCCAGCTCATGAAAATGTTCGCGGATGAGTTTGAGGCAAAAGCCGTGAAGCGTGCCAATGTGCGCGGCGTCGAACAGCGCCAGTTGTCCGGCGACGAATGAGTGGCAGGTTGCCGGTTGCAGGTTAACGGTTTTTTCCAGGGCGTCGCGCAGGCGCTGGCGCATTTCGCTGGCGGCGGCCTCGGTGAAAGTGACGATTAAAATTTCGTCGAGCGAAACATTTTCTTCGCAAATCAAAGTCAAACAGCGCGCGACGAGCGTGTGCGTTTTGCCGGTGCCCGCGCCCGCCATGACGAGGACGTTGCCGCGCGCGGCGACGGCGCGTCGTTGCGAGGGCGTGAGGTTTTCCATTTATGATTTACGATTGATGATTTATGATTTTCACGGCTCCCGGAATGCGGTTCAATCGTAAATCGTAAATCATAAATCGTAAATGACTCTTAAAGATCAACCCGCCAGCGAACGCCCGCGCGAACGGCTCGTGGCGCTCGGCGCGGACGCTTTGAGCCACGCAGAATTGATCGGGATTCTTTTGCGAACCGGTTTGAAAGGCGCGAACGCAGTCGAAGTCGGCAGGCAGGTTTTGCAGAAATTCGGCACGCTGCATTTGCTCGCGCGGGCGTCAGTCGCGGATTTGCAAAAAGTGCGCGGCATCGGTCGCGACAAAGCGGTGACGCTGGTGGCCGCCTTTGCGCTGGCGCGAAAAATGGCGGGCGAGCTGCAATACGAATCGCCGTTGCTCGACAATCCTGAAAATGTCGTGGGGCTGTTGCGCGAGCAAAATTTGTTGAAAAATGTGGAGACGTTGCAGGTGCTTTTATTGAACACGCGGCGCAAGCTGATTCGCGTCGAGGAAATTTCCGACGGCACGCTCGACACGGTTTTGGTGCATCCGCGCGAAGTTTTCAAAAGTGCGATTGCGGCGAACGCGCACGCGATTGTGCTCGTTCACAATCATCCGAGCGGCGACCCGACGCCGAGCGATGCGGACATCAAGGTGACGCGTGATTTGATTCGCGCCGGAAAACTTTTGAAGATTGAAGTGATTGACCACGTCATCATTGGCCGCGCGACGAGCGAACGGGCGAAGGAGTATTGCTCGTTGCGCGAGTTGGGATATTTTTCATCTAATTTTTAGCCGCAGAGGGACACGGACGAAACCCAGACAGGCAGTTTCAAATTCATTTTCAATCTGTGCAAATTTATGTGAATCTGTGGCCGTAAAAAATGATTCATCCAACCGCCATCATTCATCCGAAGGCGAAATTGCACGCGAGCGTTCGCGTCGCGGCATATGCGGTGATTGATGCAGGCGTTGAGTTGGGGGCAAATTGCGCTGTCGGTCCGCACGTTTATTTGACCGGCGAAACAAAAATTGGCGCGAATAATATATTTCACGCCGGCGGCGTCATCGGCGACGCGCCGCAGGATTTGAAATACAAAGGCGAACCGACGCGATTGCGGATGGGTGATAACAATGTTTTCCGCGAACACGTCACGATCCATCGGGCGACTCATTCTGACGGCGAGACGTTGATCGGCTCGCATAATTATTTGATGGCGAATTGTCACGTCGGGCACAATTCGCAATTAGGCGATCACATCATCATTGCGAATGGCGCGCTGCTGGGCGGCCATGTGACCGTGCAAGATCGCTCGTTTATTTCCGGCAACTGCGGCGTGCATCAGTTCTGCCGCATCGGCATGCTGACCATGATGCAAGGCAATTCAGGGGTCAGCCAGGATTTGCCACCGTTCACGATGGTGCAGCACATCAACGAAATGTGCGGGCTGAACGTCGTGGGTTTGCGGCGCGCGGGTTTTTCGGCTGAAGCACGGATCGAGTTAAAACGGCTTTACCATTTATTGTTTCGCAGCGGCAAAAATTTACGCGCGGCGATGGCCGAAGCAAAAGAAAAATTTTCCAGTCCGGCGGCAAAAATCATGCTAGACTTTGTGGCGAACGCCAAACGCGGCGTTTGCGCGGACATCAAAGGCGCCACCGGCGAAGTTGAAGACGAATGAATGCGATTTACAAAATCATCGGCGAAGACGGGCGCGAATACGGCCCGGCGACGGCGGAACAGGTCAAGCAATGGATTGCCGAAGGCCGCGCCGAACGGCGGACGCCGATTTTTGTGGACGGCGGAAAAGACTGGAGCTTCGTCGGCCTGCTGCCGGAATTTGCGGATTATTTTGCGGACGGCAATCCGCCGCGGATCATGCCGCCCAGACCCGGAATTTCCACCGCCGGCCAAATGGCCAAAACCAATCCTTTTGCGACCGCCGGATTGGTTTTTGGAATTCTGTCGCTGACGTTGATTTGTTGTTGCGGCGGATTTCCGTTCAACCTCCTCGGCCTTGTTTTTTCGCTCATCGCGCTCTCGCAAATCAACCGGCATCCCGAATTGTATGAAGGCCGCAGCCTGGCCATCGCCGGATTGATCCTTTCCATCGCTAGTCTGGCGCTAACTTTTGTTCTGGTGTTGTTGAATCTGGCGTTTCATCCGCCGAATGCCGTCTGGCATTTTAGAAATTTTTGAAGGCACCTGCGCGCATCAATGCAAACGCCGCCAAAAATTTCCCCGACCAATCCGTCAGCCATTTTCACCGGCGCACTTTTGGGCCTGGCGCTTCTGGGCATCGCCGCCGTGACATTTTTTTTCAACCCCGCGCGCCACGGATTTTTCCCCATTTGTTTGTTCCACCAATTGACCGGCTTGAATTGTCCCGGTTGCGGCGCGACGCGGGCGACGCACGCCTTGCTGCACGGACAATTTTTGCGCGCGTTGCATGACAATGCGCTGTTTGTGGTTGCGCTCGCCCTCGCCGCGATTTGGGGAATTTGCTTCGCCATCCGCAAAATAAAAAATCCCAAGGTGCGCCTGAATTTTCCGCCCAATTTTTTATGGGCGTTCCTGGTTTTGGCGCTGGTCTTCGGTGTGCTGCGAAATCTGCCGGCCTTTTCTTTTTTGTCGCCATGAGCCGGGAATTTTCGCTGTTGCGGACGCGCGCGCTCGTGTTCAATCTTAATTCATGAATCTGACACATCCGTTGACGACCACGGCGTTTGATTTGCCGGGTTATCGCATTGCCAAATCTTTCGGCGTCGTGCGCGGCATCATCGTGCGTTCGCGTTCCATCGTCGGCAATTTTGGCGCGAGCATCCAAAGTCTTTTTGGCGGAAATATTTCCATTTACACCGATCTTTGCGAACGCGCGCGCGAAGATACTTTCAACCTCATGATCACTCACGCCGGCCAGCTCGGCGCCAACGCCATCATCGGCGTGCGTTATGACGCCACGGAAATCGCGCCGGGCATCACGGAGGTTTTGTGTTACGGCACGGCGGTTTATGTCGAGGCGGTCAACGCGTGAACGGCACGCCTGAAGCATGAAGGCCTTAAGCGCAGATTCTTTTCTCGCGCGGCTGCTGGGCAAACTGGCGGCGGCGGTCTGCCGCCATCCGCGCTGGTTTATTTACCCGCAACTGCTGCTGTTCGTCTTGTGTGTTCTTTACACGGTCAAATTTCTGCAATTCGACACCAACCGCGATGATCTGGTCGGCGCGAACAAAAAATATCAGCACAATTTTCTCGAATTCAAAAAGGAATTTCCGCAGCAGGACGATCTCGTGGTCGTGGTTGAAAGTGACAACCTCGGGAAAAATCGCCAGTTCGTCGAACGGCTTGGCGCGCGACTTCAGGCCGAAACGAATGTGTTCAGCGATGTTTTTTACGACAAGGATTTGAAAAACATGGGCGCCAAGGCGTTGCTGCTGGCGTCCGATTCCGATTTGGTTTCGCTGGAAAAAACGTTGCAAGACGATTTGCCGTTCATCCGGCAATTCACACAGACGACCAATCTCGTTTCATTTTTTGAACAGATCAACACGGAATTTCGCACGGCGCGGCGCTCGGCAAATTCGCAAACGGAATCTTTGGCCGGGGCATTGCCGGCGTTGACCCGCATCGTCAATGAAGCCCGCGACGATTTGGAAATGCCCGGCACGCCGCCCTCGCCGGGCGTCACCACTTTGTTTGACACCAACACGGAAGACGCGGCGCAATCTTACCTCGCCTTTGCCAAAGGGAAAATTTTTCTCGTGACCGCGCACGCCGCGAGCGAGGACTTGAACAGCAAAGCCGTCGAACGCATCCGGCAATTGATAAAAAAAACTCAATCGGAAGTCAGCGGCGTCAATGTCGGCGTGACCGGCGAGCCGGTGTTGGAACACGATGAAATGGCGCAGTCGCAAAAAGACATGACGCTCGCCAGCATTGTCTCGCTGATTTTGTGCGCGCTCATTTTTATTTACGGTTACAACGAAACCGGCCGTCCGGTAAAAGCCACCTTATGTCTGATTATTGGTCTGGGTTACACCCTGGCTTACGCCACCGCCACCGTCGGGCATCTCAACATTTTGACGATCACGTTTGTGCCGATTTTGATCGGACTGGCGATTGATTTTGGCGTGCATCTGGTCACGCGTTATGAAGAAGAATTGCGCCACGGCAAAACCGCGAAACAAGCGCTGACCAAAGCCATGATGTTCACCGGGCAGGGAATTTTTGTCGGCGCGTTGACGACGGCGGGCGCGTTTCTGGCGATGGCGCTGACGAATTTCAAAGGCATTCAGGAAATGGGAATCATTTGCGGGGGCGGTCTGCTCGTTTGTTTTATTCCGATGATGACCATGTTGCCGGCGTTGTTGCTGCGCGGGCGGCAAAATGTCATTGACCATAAAGTCGGGCAATCCGCCGCGCGCGCGCGCATCGAAAATCTCTGGCTGCAACGCCCCGCGATTGTCACCGGCATTGTCATAACGCTGTGCATTCTGGCGGCGACGCAATTGAACAAGGTTCATTTCGATTACAATCTCTTGGATATGCAAAGCGCGGGTTTGCCTGCCGTGGTGTTTGAGCAAAAGCTGATTGATTCCGCCGATAAATCCGTGCTTTACGGAGCGGTCATCGCCGATTCGCTCACGAATGCGATTGCTTTGGAAACGAAAATAAAAAAACTGCCGACGGTGGCGACCAATGACGGCGTGGAATCCGTCGCCGATTTTTTCAATCACAATCAAAGTGAAAAATTAAAAATTATTAGCCGGATCAAACAGGAAGTGACGCCGTTGCAATTCAAGTCGCCCGACGCGCGGCCCGTGAACCTCTATGCCTTGAGTAGCACGCTTTATTATCTTTATGGCTACCTCGGTGCGGCGGCCGATGAAGTGCAGCCGGATGAGCCGGCGCTGGCCAAAGAAATGATGACGTTGCGCCAGGCCATTGACAATTTGCGCAAGGCCATGCTGGCCGGCAACGCCGCCACGCTCGCCGCGCATGCGACCAAACTTGCGGAATTTCAGCGCGCGCTTTTTGATGACGTGCGCGCAACTTTTGAAGCCTTGCAAAATCAGGACGACCGCGCGCCCCTGCGCCTCGAAGATTTGCCCAAAGTGTTGCGCGACCGGTTTGTCGGCGTGACCGGAAAATTATTGCTGCAGGTTTATCCAAAAAACAACATCTGGCAGCGGGCCAACCAGAAAAAATTTGTGGAAGAACTGCGCGCCATTGATCCAGACGTGACGGGCACGCCGGTGCAACTTTACGAATACACCTCGCTGCTGAAACAAAGTTACGAACGCGCCGCGCTTTATTCGCTCGCCGCCATTGCGATTTTGGTGTTCATCCATTTTCGAGGATTTGGCTCGGTGATTTTGGCATTGCTGCCCGTCGGCATCGGCACCCTTTGGCTGGTCGGTTTGATGGGCGTTTTTAATATTCCATTCAACCCGGCGAACATCATGACCTTGCCCCTGGTCCTCGGCATCGGCGTGACCAACGGCATTCAGATTCTCAACCGGTTTGCCGAGGAACATACGCCAGATATTTTATCGCGCAGCACCGGCAAAGCCGTGCTAGTGTCGGGATTGACGGCCATCGCAGGATTCGGCAGTTTGATCCTTGCCAAGCATCGCGGCATCCACAGCTTGGGCTGCGTGATGTCCGTGGGAATCGCGACGTGCATGATCGCCGCGCTGACATTTTTGCCGGCGTTGTTAAATTTGCTGGGCCGAAAACATCAATTGATTAAAAAACCCGATGCCGACAAATAAATGCCAACATCGGATCAGGAGGAACCGAGGTAAAACCTCAAGTTGAATTAAAATAATGCGTAATTCTTTAAAAGTCAATCTGAATGTTAAATACGAGTGAATTGAATTGAAAACCACCCAAGACCATTTTCTGTAACGATAACGAAAATTGAAAACTTCGACTCAAATTTGGCTCTCATCCGGCAGGAAAATTTTCGATTTGAAATCAAAAATTCATTTGGCGATTGCATGTTTTATTTTTGGATTTGGGTGTTTTCAAAATTGTTTGGCGGAAGCAAGTTTCGATGCCGGACCGCTGTTCGATCAATTTCCACTAATGTTGGAATCCGGCCAGCGCACGGAAGTTCTCGGTCCGCTTTTTTACGACCAGCAAAAAGATTCGGAAAAAACCTGGGCGTTGCCGCCGTTTTTTTCCAGCGATAAAGACCCCGCAGTCGAATCGCACGAAGATGATTTTCTTTATCCGCTGCTGACATACGAATACTACGGGCAGGAATACCGCTGGCAACTTTTTGAACTGATCAGTTTTGCGGGCGGCCGGGATCCAAATGATGGTGAAGAAAAGCGGTTCACACTTTTTCCATTTTATTTTCAGCAACGCTCGCCGGCAGCGGCCAACAATTACACCGCGCTCGTCCCTTTTTACGGCCATCTCCAGAACCGGTTGTTCCGCGACAAAATTTTCTTTGTCCTGTTTCCGGTTTACAGCCAGACCACCAAACGCGACGTGGTCACCGATAATTATTTATATCCATTTTTTCATTTGAAGTATGGCAACGGTTTGTTCGGCTGGCAATTCTGGCCGATGGCCGGACACGAACATAAAATTGTGACCACCAGCACCAACGGTTTTGGCGATGTCTCAATCGTTCCCGGCCATGATAAATTCTTTTTGCTCTGGCCATTTTATTTCAAATCTGCCGAGGGCATTGGCACTGACGATCCATCAAAATTCTGGGCCCTATTGCCATTTTATGTTCAATTGCGTTCGCCGTTGCGCGAGTCCACCACCGTGCTTTGGCCATTTTTCAGTTGGATTAATGAGCGCGAAAAAAAATATCATGAATGGCAGGGACCGTGGCCGTTTGTCATTTTTGCGCGCGGCGAGGGCAAAACCACTTCGCGCGTCTGGCCGTTGTTCAGCCAATCGCATAACAATATACTTGAAAGCGATTCTTATCTCTGGCCCGTTTATCGCTACCATCGAATTCATTCCGACCCTTTGGATGAACGGCGCACGCGCATCATGTTTTATCTGTTTGAAAACACGGTGGAAAAAAATACCGGGACGGGAAAAGACCGGCGGCGCGTGGACATGTGGCCGTTTTTTACCTGGCATCGCGATTTCAATGGCAACACGCGGCTGCAAATCCTGGCGTTGCTTGAACCCATTTTGCCCACCAATGACCGCATCGAACGCAACTGGTCGCCGCTCTGGTCCATCTGGCGTTCGGAAAAAAATCTCCAGACCGATAGCCGCAGCCAGTCGCTCTTGTGGAATTTGTATCGCCGCGAGGCGACGCCGGTGAGTAAAAAGTGCTCGCTCTTATTCGGTCTTTTCCAGTATCAATCAGACTCGGAAACGAAAAAGTTGCGCCTGTTTTACCTTCCGGTTTTGCACACGCATCATCCGCCAAAATAAAGAGCCTGCGAAATTATGTTTGAAAATATTGGAGAAATCGTCCTGCTGTTTTGGCGCACCTTGCGCGCGCTGCCCTTTGCGTGGCGGCAGCGGCAAAAAGTGTTCGACCAATTTTTTGAGATCGGCAACGCGAGCCTGCTGATGGTCTGCGTCCTGTCATTTTTTATCGGCGGCGTTCTGGCGTTGCAGACCGGGCCGGTTTTGGTGGAACGCAGCCTCTCGAGCGCCGTGGGCGGAATCGTCGGCATCGCCGTGACCAAGGAACTCGCGCCGGTGATGATGGCGATTTTGATCGCCGGGCGCATCGGCTCGGCCATGGCGGCGGAAATCGGTTCCATGCGCGTCTATCAGGAAATTGACGCGCTGCGAACAATGAACATCAACCCCATTCATTATTTGGTTTTGCCGCGCATCCTCGCGATTGCCATCGCGTTGCCGATGTTAGTCGTCTTTGCGATTTTGATCGGCTGGTTTGGCGGCGCGGTCGTCGCAGAAATGAACAGCCATGTGGCCATTCCCTTTCAAGCATTTTTTTCCGACCTGCGCGATATTGTCCGGCTTTCGGACGTGGCCAACGGCGTGTTCAAAAGTTTTTGTTTTGCGCTCATCATCGGCGCGGTTTCCTGCCATCAAGGATTGGCGACCATTGGCGGACCGCGCGGCATCGGGCGTTCAGTGACCAAGGCGGTGGTCAATTCCATTGTGCTGATCGTGATTTTTGATTATGTGCTCACCCGCGTTTTATTGAACTAATGACCGAATCCACAAATAATTCCGGTGTCAGCCTGCACGTTCGCGGCCTCCGCAAAAGTTTTGACGGACAGGAAGTGCTCAAGGGCATTGATTTCGATGTTCAACCGGGCGAAATTTTTGTCATCATGGGGCCGAGCGGCAGCGGCAAAAGTGTTTTGCTCAAACACCTCATCGGTCTGGAAACGCCGGACGCCGGTGAAATTTTGATCAACGGTGAGCCGGTGCAATCGGCTGAAATCGCCGCCAAATATCGTATGGCCCTCGTTTTTCAATCCGGCGCGCTGTTTAATTCCCTTACAGTTGGCGAAAATGTCGGCCTATATCTTACGGAACACCGGCTCAAATCGCCGGAAGAAATTCAGAAAATTATCGCTGAAAAACTCGAGGCCGTTGGACTCAAAGATGTCACCAATAAAATGCCCGGCGAACTTTCCGGCGGCATGAAAAAACGCGTCGCCATCGCCCGCGCGCTCGCCTGCGATCCGCAATTGATTCTTTACGACGAGCCGACCAGCGAACTCGACCCGCTGTCGGCCATCGTCATTGGCGAAGAAATTTTGGAATTGAAAAAAACCATTCACGTCACTTCCCTGGTGGTTTCGCACGACCGCGATTTGGTTTTTGGCGTTGCCGATCGCATTGCCATCATCAACGATGGCCGCATTGTGACCATTGGCACGCCCGAGGAAGTGAAAAATTTTAACGATCCCATGGTCCAGAAATTTTTGCACGCGGATTTCAAACGCGCTCCCCACCATCAAAACTTATGAAAAATTCACTTGAAACCAAACTCGGAATCTTTGTTGTCCTCACCGTTTTCGCCGCCATTTTTATCATGGAAATGCTCGGGGGCGCGGATTTTTTTCAGCATGGCGTGCGCGTCAACGCTTTATTTGACACGGCGCAGGATTTGAAAGTGGGCGACAGCGTGAAAATGGCCGGCGTTGAGATCGGGAAAGTCGAAAAAATCTCGCTGGCCGATCAAAAAGTGCGTGTCACCATGAAACTTCATGCCCGTTCCGCCGTAAAAACGGACAGCGTGGCGACCATCAAATTCACCGGCCTCATGGGACAAAATTTTGTGGCGGTCAATTTTGGTTCTGCGGGAGCGCCGGTGGCCGTTGACGGCGCGGTGCTGGAGACGCAAGAGCAGCCCGACCTCAATGCCATCATGTCCAAACTGGACAACGCTGCGACCGGCATCCAAAACATCACCAAAACTTTTACCGGCGATAAGATTGATAATTTGCTTGGCCCGTTGACGGATTTCATCAAGCAAAACAGCGCGCCCATCAGCGCGACGATTGCGAATGTTAAAAATATTTCCGGCCAGATTTCCGCCGGGCAGGGCACCATTGGCAAATTGATTTATGACCAGGCGCTTTACAATTCAGCGATCAGCACGGTCACCAATTTGCAGGACACCATTGCGCAAGCGCGCGGAGTCGTCAGTGGCGTCAGCGCCGGACGCGGAACGCTCGGCAAACTGGTGACCGACGATGCCCTTTACAATGCCACGACTGCTTCCATGACCAATTTGAATCAGGTTTTACAAAAGGTGAACCAAGGCAAAGGCACCGTCGGCAAACTCGTCAACGATCAGGAATTTTATAAAAATGCCAAGCTTTCGTTGCAAAAATTGGACAAGGCGGCGGACAGTCTGGAAGATACCGGACCGTTAAGCGTGGTGGGCCAAATTGCCGGGACGCTGTTTTAAGCCAGCCCAAGATTTTTCAGAACTTGAATGGTCGCGCGCGATTTGTTGAGCGTGTAAAAATGCAGTCCCGGAACGCCGGCACGCAGCAATGCCTCGCACTGGCGCGTGGCATATTCAATCCCAAATTCAGCGGCGGCTTCGTCATCGTTGCCCAGTTCGTCCAGTTTTTTTCGGAGAATTGGCGGAATTTTTGCGCCGCACATTTGCGTAAATTTTGTGATTTGGGCCGCGCTTAAAATGGCGACGATGCCGGGAACCAACGGAACGCGAACGCCCAGCTTGCCCGCCACAAAATCGCGGAATTCAAAATAATCGGCGTTGTCAAAAAACAATTGCGTGAGCACAAAGTCCGCGCCGGCGTCCACTTTTTCTTTCAGATGATGCCAATCATCGTGCTTGCCGATTTTGTTGGCGATGTGCCCTTCGGGAAAACCCGCGACGCCGGTGGAAAAATCGCCGGATTGACCGATGAATTTTACCAGCTGCGAGGCGTATTCAAAACCGCCGGGCGTGATTTGAAATTCGCCGCCGCCCGGCGGATCGCCGCGCAAGGCGAGAATGTTTTTGCAATCGAGCGCGCGAATTTTTTCAAGCACGGCCTGAACTTCAGCCTGGGTGTGGTTGACGCAAGTAAGATGCGCGAGCACGGTCAGTTTATATTCGCGTTGAATGCGGTCAACGATCATCAACGTTTTGTCGCGGGTGCTGCCGCCGGCGCCGTAAGTCACGGAGCAAAAATCCGGCAGGGTTTGGAATAAAGCCGGAATATGTTTTTCAAGAAGTTGCAGGTCGCCTTCGTCGGTCTTTGGCGGGAAAAATTCAAACGAGATGACCGGCTGCTTGGCCGCGCGTTTGTTTTTGTAAATGTCCCGGATAAATTGCATTTGGCCCGGCGGAATTATGCAGAAATTTTTTATGGTGGGAAACAAAAAGCCCCTTTCGGTTTGGCCGAAAGGGGCGAAAGGTTCTAAATCAAATTAGAACTTGTAAATGACATTGGCGTAAAGACCCAAAGAATCCACATGCTCGCCAGATCCATTGTAGGTATTGTCATGGTCATAACGCATTTCAACGCGGGTGATCACATTGGCCCACAAGTCATATTCAACCGTTCCAGTGACTTCGTAGCCATCCCCGTGGCCTGAAAATGCAGCATCGGTTCCGCTGTCATTGAAATCGCTGTGGACATATTCAGCGCGACCATTGAGGCTTAATTTATCCGTAGCTTTGTATGTGGCATATAATCCGATAACATAAGTATCTTGTTCATCTCGAAATCCATCTACGCCACCTGCTTGGTCACCGCCTCCATTATTACGCACATAATCAAATGCGAAACCAGAGGTAAGCTGTTTCCACGGAGTATTCATCGTGGCACCCAAATAATAATTTTGCTGATAACCTCCTTGGTAGCCTGTGTTTCCAGACCCAGTGTTGAAGCCATAAACAACTCCGGCATAAATGGAAGAGCCAGCCGCCCAACCCCATGAGCTTGGTGCCGAATAAGTCACTGAACTAAGCAATGTCTTGTGCCAGTCGCTGCCAGCACCATTATTAAAGCCCGATTGATTATCGCGGGCATTGATACCGGCGGATAAAGTATTGGCCATGCCGAGCGAAAACGACCATTGATCGTTTAATTTATAAGTTCCGAGAACGCCGGTGAATTCCGTTGGCTCAACTGAATAACCGATGGAACGGGTATAGTTGGGATCGCTGCCGGCATCAAAAACTTCGTAGCCGATCGGCGAGTCAAACACGCCGATTTTCCAGTCAATGCCATTGCCAACGGGTGTGCGCAACGTGATGTAGGCTTGTTTGATGGCGAAATCAGACCCATTTTCACCCGTGAAGTGAGCTTGGCTTTGGCCCCCGACAGCATTCGCTGAAGCATTATAATTAACAGCGTCCGGACCGAACAATAAATCAACTTGATAGCCAGAAGCCCAAGGCGATTCATCTTCAGGTTTGGAAATGGATAGTTTCACCACGTCCAAATTAATTCCATCCTGCTTTGATGGAGTTCCGTTTGGATACTGTCCTTGAAAAGGAATGCTTCCCGCTGGCGAAGACTCATTATTCCCGCCGCCGGGAGCAATCGCCCAATTGGCCGATGCGCTCACGTAGCCGCTGATGGTTGTGTTGGAAAGCGCTGTTTGCAGCGAATTCATTTTTTCGTCCGCGCGAGCCGCCGAGGCGAGACTGACCACCCCGATTGCCGCCAGACCCAATGTCCATTTATTAAACTTCATCTGGTTCCTCCGATGTTGTTTGTTAATTATTGTTTTACCTGTTTGCGAACAAAACCTGTTTGCCCACAAGCACTGATACAGTGCGATTGAGATGAAAATAGAAAAATCCCAACGATTTGACAATCATTTTTTTCAGGTAATTTTTCAGTTGCAAACTTCTTTATTTTAACGACTTGTGAAATCGTTGATGATTTTAATCCACTTTTTGTGCGGTCGCTGTATCAATTTGAGTCAGTTTTGGGCGCTAAAAATGGCCGTTTAAGTGATTTGTTTGAAATAAGAAATTGATTGCGGCTTGGAACAATTGGTGCTTAATCAATTATGAAAACAGATTGCAGGCTTGCAATCTGGCTGAAAATTTTTTATTAAAGAACCAGTTACCAGATATACCGCTATGCCATCATTTGTTTATACCGCCCGGGAAACGGCCACGGGCCGCGAAATTCGCAATAGCGTGGACGCCATGAATGAACAGGCCGCCATTGCGGCGTTGCTCAATCGCAGTTTGCTGGTGGTTTCCATCCAGGAAAAAATCAGCAAAAAGGGCAAAACCGGCGGCGGCAAAATCGCGCTGGCCGATTTGGTGGTTTTCACGCGCCAGTTGGCGACGATGATTGATGCGGGCATCACCATCGTGCAAGGCTTGCAAGCGCTCGCCGAGCAAACTGCCAACAAAGTCATGCGCGATGTGATTCGCGATGTGTGTTCGCGCGTGGAAAGCGGCGAAAGTTTTTCCGAGGCCTTGCATAAACATCCCAAAGCTTTTAACAAACTTTATGTTTCCATGATCGCGGCGGGCGAGAAAGGCGGTTTGCTTTCAGAAATCATGGCGCGTCTGGCGACCTATCTGGAAAACAGCGAGCGCCTGCGCAAAAAAGTCAAAACCGCGCTCATGTATCCGACGGCGGTGACGGTCGTCGCCATTTGCATCACCACCTTTTTGCTCGTAAAAGTCATTCCCACTTTCAAAGAGATTTATTCCGGTTTCGGCGCGCAACTGCCCGGCCCGACGCAATTCCTCATGAACATCAGCACCTTGCTCACGCATTATTTAATTTACCTGATCATTGTGGTGGGCGCGGCGATCTGGGGCTGGCTCTATTTTCTCAAAACTAAAACCGGCCGGGAATTTTGGGATGGCCGCCGCATCAAGCTGCCGGTTTTCGGACCCATCGCGCATAAAATCTGCCTCGCCCGTTTCACCCGCACACTCTCGTCATTGATCCGCAGCGGCGTGCCGATTTTGGAAGTCCTGCAAATCGTTTCGCAAACTGTCGGCAATGTCGTCATGGAAAAAGCCATCAAAACGGCTTCCGTGGACATTGAACGCGGTGAAGGCATTTCCGCCGCGCTCGGCAAAAATCCCATTTTCCCAAGCATGGTCATCCGCATGTTGAGCGCCGGCGAACAGACCGGCAACATTGACAGCATGTTGGAGCGCGTTTCCAATTTTCTTGACGAAGAAATCGAGGCGACGCTCTCCGGCCTCATGTCGCTCATCGAACCGATGTTGATCGTCTTCCTGGGCGTCGTCATTGGCGGCATGGTCATCTGCATGTTCCTGCCCATCTTCAACCTCGGCAACATCGTCAACATGGGTCCCGCCAGCGGACACTGAAAATAAAGAATTAAAACCTGATGGTTGATACGGTAATTTATTCTATCAAACCATCCGTTATAAACCGGCAACAATTTATAAACCGGCAACAATTTTTCCTGCTTGCGGCTGGAAAATTTTTATTTTCGGCCAGCGTTCGCGGATTTTTTCTTCAAACCAATTGCGGGAAACTTCGTCGCCGTGGCCGAGCAGAACCGTTCGCGGCGAAACCTGCCCGACAAATTCCAGCAACTCGTCGCGGTTGGCGTGCGCCGTCAAATCGAAATCCTGCATGTCGCAATTTTTCGTCACGCGCCCGGCACTCGGACTGAACACAAAGGTCTCGCCGCGTTTCGCCGCTTTTAATCTGCCGCCCGGCGTATCCGGATCCGCATAACCGACAAAGAAAATAGATTGCCGCTCGTCGCCCGCCATCCGCATCGCCAAATCATGCGCCGCCGTGTTTTCACTCATCATGCCCGCCGTGATGACGAAAATTTTCCCGCCACTCAACTTCATGTTTTGCGCCTGCCCTTTTTCCAGGACAATGAGATTCAGCGCCTCGTGCAATTGCAGATTCGTGTGCTGGCGATGCGCGCGATGCGCCTCCAGATCGTAAATTTCCGTGAACACGCGGCCCAGACCGCCGATATAAATTGGCTGCGGCTTCAATTTTCCCTCGCGCATCAGCAGCGCCAGCATTGCCAGCATTTCCTGCGTGCGGCCAAGCGCAAATGCCGGAATCAAAATGCAACCTTTGCGTTTTTGTGCTTCGTGAATCGCCGCGACCAATCGTTCAATTTCCTTTTCGCGCGTAAAATCTTTTGGCGCTTCGCGATTGCCGCGCGTCGTTTCCAAAATTAAAACGTCGGCGCGCACGTCTTCAAATCGTGCGCTCCGCAAAATCGTCTGGTCGTGAAAACAAACGTCGCCCGTATAAAATAAAGTTTCCTTTTTACCGCGCACCATGATGCCCGCCGAGCCGAGCGTGTGGCCGGCGTCAAAAAATTCCAGCGTCGGCGACGGCAGACCCGCGCGCGATTTTTGAAACGAACTCCATTCGATCTCGCGATTGTATTTGAAGCCTTGAAATCTCGGCGCGATGTCATCCAGTTCATCGTGCGTGTAAAGCGGATATTCGCGGATGCCCAGTTCATCGCGCTGGCGCGTCATCACGTTCACGGAATTATGCAAGACGCGCTCGGCGATAAAATAACTCAACTCCGTCATCAAAACATGCGCCTTGGGAAAATGTCGCAACGCCACCGGCAGCGCACCGACATGATCGTGATGACAATGCGAAATCGCAATCGCATCCAATTCATTTGTTTTCGCCGCGTTGAACAGCGGCAACCCGGCGCGGCCTTCGCGTTTAGGATGCATTCCGGCGTCGAGCAAAATCCGGTGCTCGTCAATCTCGACCAGCCACGCGCTCGCGCCGATGTCCGTGTCGGGATTCAAATTCGTAATGTTCACCAGCCGATTTCATCACAAAGATCCGAAGTCACAAAGCGAAATTAAATCTTCGTGTTCTTTTTGCCTTTGTGGTTATTTTATTTTTGCAATGCCGCCGCCCAAAAAAATTTCCGCGCGTCAAAAAGTTCTCGCCCAGTGGCGCGGCGTTGACCTCGCGCCGATTGAAATTGCCAAAGCGGTTCGCGCGCGGAAACCGGGCGAAGTGCTTCCAAAACTGTTGAAAGATTTACGGATTGACGCGCGACAAGGCGAGGCGGAAATCGTCAAAGTCTGGAATTCGCTGCTCGACCCGAACATCGTCGCGCACGCGCAGCCGGCCAATTTGCACAAAGGCACGCTGTTCGTGAACGTGGACAGCAGCGCCTGGCTTTCGGAAATCGTGCGTTATCGCCGCAAGGAAATTCTCGACCGTTTGCAGCATAGTTTCGGAAAAGCTTTGATCCAAAAAATTTCCTTCCGCATCGGCTGAACGGTTGAAATTGCTGAGAGGAAAAATGTAACATTTTTCAATTGGGCATTTTTCATGGCGCTTTGTAATTTGACCGCTGCATGGAAAAAATTCGCCGCGCCGTCGTTGATGTGGGCACCAACTCGATCAAATTGTTGATCGCGGATGTCAATGGCCGCGACGTGCAACTGGTGCATGAAGCAAGCCGGCAGACACGATTGGGCAAAGGCTTTTACGAAACGCAGCAACTGCAATCCGACGCCATCGCGCACACCGCCGAAGCCGTCGCTGAATTTGCCAAAATCGCGCGCGAAAAAAAATCGGCGGCCGTTCGCGTCATCGCCACCAGCGCCGCGCGTGACGCGGTGAACGCACAAGAACTGATTTCGGCCATTCGCGGCGCAGCGCATCTCGAAACGGAAATTATCTCCGGCGCCCAGGAAGCCGAATGGGTTTTTCAAGGCGTCACCACAGGCGCAGAAATGGCAAATCAACCGCTGCTGTTGCTGGATGTGGGCGGCGGCAGCACGGAATTGATTTTGGGTCGCGGCGGAAAAATAAATTTCGCGCAAAGTTTTCCGCTTGGCACCGTGCGCTTGCTCGAAAAATTTCCGCACAGCGATCCGCCGAAAAAATTTGAATTCGATTCCTGCCATAATTGGCTGAAAGATTTTTTGCGCCGTGAAGTGCGCCCGCAACTCGAACCCGCGTTAAAAAATGAAACCGGCGACATTCAACTCGTCGGCACCGGCGGGACGACGAACATTCTTGCACGCATGGAAAATAAACTGGACCGCTTTGACCGCGAAAAAATTGACGGCGCAGTTTTGACGGTTGACCAAATTGTGGCGCACCGCAAAAAACTTTGGAGATCGCCACTGGCCGAGCGCAAAGAAATTTCCGGTCTGCCCAAATCGCGCGCGGACGTGATTTTGACCGGCGTGCTGATTTGCGAAATCATCATGGAAAAATTCTGCTTCAAAAAAATTTGCGTCAGCACGCGCGGATTGCGTTTTGCGGCGGTGATGGACTGACAAGCATTTACGATTGATGATTTTTGATTTACGATTTATCTGAAACTGCTCTGGCGGAGCAATCATAAATCATAAATTCTAATGCGTGTTCTAATTGTCGGTTGCGGTTACGTCGGTTTGCCGCTCGGAATTGAATTGGTCCGGCTCGGCCATGAAGTTTTTGGTTTGCGCCGAAATTCCGCCAGGGCAAACGAATTAAAATCCGCCGGCATCCAACCACTCTTCGCCGACATTACAAAACTCGAAGAATTAAATAAATTGCCGCGCGATTTTGACTGGGTTGTCAATTGCGTCGCCGCCAACGGCGCGGATTATTCCGAAACGTATTTGCGCGGCACCAAAAACTTAATGGCATGGCTCGAAAATTCGCCGCCAAAAAAATTTATTTATACCAGCAGCACGAGCGTTTATGGGCAGGACGACGGTTCGCCAGTCAAAGAAACCAGCCCGACCGAACCGCTTGCGGAAACTTCAAAAGTTTTGGTGCAGACGGAAAAAGTTTTGTTCGCCGCGTTTGCGGAAAAAAATTTTCCGGTGGTCATTTTGCGCGTCGCCGGCATTTACGGGCCGGATCGCGGGCATTTATTCAAACAATTTCTGAAAAACGAGGCGCGCATTGATGGCGATGGCGCGCGTTTTTTGAACATGATTCATCGCGATGACGTGGTCGGCTGCATTATTTCCGCGTTGAAAAGCGGACGCGCGGGAGAAATTTACAACGTTGTGGATGACGAGCCGGTTTCGCAATTGAATTTTCTGGTCTGGCTCGCGGGCACGCTCGGAAAATATCCGCCGCCGTCCGAACCGGAAAATTTGGAAGCGCGCAAACGCGGCGCGACCAACAAACGCGTCTCAAACCGAAAGTTAAAAATGGAACTCGGCTATCCATTCAAACATCCGAATTTTCGCAGCGGTTATAGCGCGGAAATTTTGCGCCTCGACCGCGCAGGCGAGTTGCACATCGCACCGGACGTGCGCTGAAATTATTTCGGCGGCAGTGACCGCATTCGCGCGAGGACTTGCTGAAACAAATCGTTCAGGGCGACATCAAACGCGTGAAATTCCCGCGCTTCCACTGGCGGCGGACAATTTTCTGCGGCGATTTTGGCCAGATGCGAACCGTAACTCAACGCCTCGGCTTGGGTCAGCAGCAGCGTGAATTCAAAGTTTTCGCCGGAGGAAAAAAGCAGTTCATGCTCCCGGGTTTTGGCGATGGCGGCGCGCGTCGCCTTTTCGCCGGCGGGTAATTCAAGCGCGTGCAAATTCAGCGCGGAATCGTTTTTGGCCATTGCTGCCAATTGTTTTTCACCGTCGCCGGCGCTTTTTGAAATCGCTTTGATGAGCTGGCCGAGCGCGGCGGAATTCCCTTTGAAGATCAAGACTTTGCTGACATTTTTTTCTTCGTCCAACAAACCGTAAAGCAAACTGGCGGCATTGTTGCACAATTCAATTTTCTTTGCGTCCGGGCCGTCGGCAACCGTCGGCGGGGAATTTTGCACCTGCGCGCAGCCGCAAAAAATTCCGGCGAAAAATAAAATTTCAAAAATATAGCGCAGCCGTTTCATCGCTTGACTTTAATCCCAAAAAAATTATACGCGACAATTTCTACAAATTTAATTTAGACCTCATCACGATTTCTGCCTAGATTTCCCGCCGCAATGTCTGCCGCCGAAATCCAACTCACGCCGATGATGGCGCAATATCGCCGCATCAAAAGCGAACTGCCGCGCGACGCGATCTTGCTCTTCCGCCTCGGCGATTTTTACGAAATGTTTTTTGAAGACGCGCAAACCGGCGCGCAAATTTTGAATCTCGCCTTGACCGCGCGCCACGGCGTGCCGATGTGCGGTCTGCCGTTTCACGCCGCGAATGCTTACATCGGAAAAATTTTGCGCGCGGGAAAAAAAGTTGCCATTTGCGAACAAACCGAAGACGCGCGTCCGGGAAAATTGGTCAATCGCGAAGTCACGCAAATTCTTTCGCCCGGCACGCATTTCGACGAACGAATTCTTGCCGCCGAAAAAAATAATTTTCTCGCCGCGATTTGTCCGGGCGGAAAAGTGTTCGGCCTCGCGCTCGTGGATTTGACGACCGGCGATTTTTTGGCGACCGAATTGGAAAATGAAATCGCGTTGCTCGCGGAACTCGAACGTTTGCGCCCGGCGGAAATTATTTTTCCCACCGAAAAAATTTCCATTCGCGACGCGCTGCGCGATTCGTTCAAAATTTTGAACGGCCACGATGACTGGGTTTTTGCGCCGGAAACCGCCGTCTTCACCGTGCGCGAGCATTTCAAAGTCACGTCGCTCGACGGTTTCGGTCTCAAGGAAAAAATTGCCGCGATTGGCGCGTGCGGCGGCGCGTTGCATTATTTGACGCAGCATTTGCGGCGCGACGCCAAAAATCTCACACGCATTTCGTTTTATCAGCGCAGCGATTTTCTGGCGCTCGATTACACGACGCTGCGGCATCTGGAAATTCTCGAACCGCTGCGCCACGATGCGCCGCGCAATTCCTCGCTTTACGGCGCGCTGAACAAAACGGTCACGCCGATGGGCGCGCGGCTTTTGCGCAACTGGCTTTCGCAACCGCTCGCGCGCGTCGAACCGATTTGCGAACGTCAAAACGCCGTGCAAAATTTTTTGGAAAATAGTTTTGCGCTCGACAGTTTTCGTCAGCAGCTTGCGAAAGTGCGCGATTTGGAACGCACGATTGGCCGGTTAAGTTCCGGCGGCGGGAACGCGCGCGATTTGGCTGCGCTGCGAACTGCGCTGGAACAAATTCCTGGATTGAAGACGACGCTGGCCAAAGTAGGACAGGCTTCCAGCCTGTCCACCGAGCGCGACAGCGCGAGCGGAAAATTTCAAGAAATTCTTCCGTCAGTTTCGCCGACGGAGGCAGGCCAGATGCCTGCCCTACTTTATGAACTTGCCGCGCAAATTTCCGAATCGCCTGCGCTCGTCGAATTGATTTCTCGCGCGATCGTGGACGAGCCGCCGCTGCCGATCAAAGAAGGCGGCCTGATTCGCGACGGTTTTGATGCGAACTTGGACGAACTGCGCGACGCGCAACGCGGCGGAAAAGATTGGATCGCAAAATTGCAGGCAGACGAAATTGTGGCCACGGGAATTTCTTCGCTCAAAGTCCGTTTCAATTCCGTCTTCGGTTACTACATTGAAATCACCAAAGCAAATCTGGAAAAAGTTCCGGCGCATTATCATCGCAAGCAGACCATCGCAAACGGCGAACGTTTTATCACGCCGGAGTTGAAGGCAATGGAGGGAAAAATTCTCGGCGCGGAAGAGCGCAGCGTGAAATTGGAATATGAACTCTTTCATCGCGTGCGCGAAAATGTCTTGGAGCAGCTCAAAGAAATTCAGCAAACCGCCGGCGCGCTCGCGCAATTGGACGTTCTCGCTTCATTCGCAGAAACCGCGCGATTGCAAAATTATATTCGCCCGCAAATTTCCGACGAAGGCCTATTGCAAATCCGCGATGGCCGTCATCCGGTTTTGGAACAAAATCTTTTGGACGAAAGATTTGTTCCGAACGACACGGCGCTTCAAAGTAGGGCAGGCTTCCAGCCTGCCCGCGTCGGCGAAGCCAATGCGGAAATTCTTTCTTCTGCTTCAACGTTCGCGCCGTCGCGTTCGCTGGGCAGACTGGAAGCCTGCCCTACTTTTCCACAAATCGCGCTCATCACCGGGCCGAACATGGCGGGCAAATCCACTTACATCCGGCAAGTCGCGCTGATCGCGTTGCTCGCGCACACCGGAAGTTTTGTTCCGGCGGCAGAAGCGCGCGTTGATTTGATTGACCGTATTTTCACGCGCATCGGCGCGAGCGATGATTTGGCGCGCGGCCAAAGCACGTTCATGGTCGAGATGACCGAGACGGCGAATATTTTGAACAACGCCACGGCGCGCAGCCTCATCGTGCTGGACGAAATCGGACGCGGCACGAGCACGTTCGACGGCTTGAGCCTCGCGTGGTCCATCGTCGAACATCTGCACAATGCCGTCGGCGCGAAAACTTTGTTTGCCACGCATTATCACGAATTGACCGAACTGGCGTCGCGTTTGCCGCGAATTAAAAATTTCAACGTCGCCGTGCGCGAGTGGCACGACCAGATCGTTTTTCTCCGCAAAATCGTCGAGGGTGGCACGGATAAAAGTTACGGCATCCAGGTCGCGCGGCTGGCGGGCGTGCCGAAGGAAGTCTTGGAACGCGCGAAGCAGATTTTGTCGAACCTGGAAGAATCCGAACTCACGCCGGAAGGCAACGTGCGTCCGCAAACGCGGCAACGCGGCAAACTGCAAAATCTTCCCGTGTCGCCGCAGCTGGATTTGTTCGGGTAAACTCAGGGACAGCAAATGTCTGACCGGGCTGTTAAAAATGCCCGCCTGAATGAATACACTTTTTAGTTGCAATTATTCTAGGGCTAATATATCTAGTATAAATATGTCTAGACAAAATAAGTCTAGTTATAAAACAGCCACGCCCGCCCTTGGCGAATGGCTGCGGCAGATGCGCCTTGCCCGAAAGCTTCCGGGCCGGGCCGTGGCCGCTGCTGCCGAAATGGATCAGGCCTACTTAAGCAAGGTGGAATTGGGCCAGCGTTTGCCAACAAAGGAACAGACGTTGGCCCTGGCAAAGTTCTTCGGCCAGAAACCAGATTTTATGGAAGCCCGTCGTATTGCTGAAAAATTCCGCATGGAGCACGCGGAGAATCCCGCTGCGCTCCAAGCTCTGCAAATCTTGAACGATTCGCCTCTGAAAACTGGCTAACCAACAAAAAATTATGGCCCGCCAAAAAAAATCCAAAATTAAAACCGAAGCCGCCGCCGAGACTCCGACGGAGTTGAAGCCCGGTTACGTCATTGACTTCATTTCGGGCTTGCCGGTCAAGGACACACCAGAGGAACGCGATGCCGTGCAAGTGTTCGCCCACCGCCTCGTGGAAGATTACGGCTACCCGAAGGAACTCATCCAGACGCGCCCGCAATATCGCGTCCGCATCCGCCCATCTGACGAGGAAAAATCCTACCCCGTGGACATCGCTGTGTTCCGCACGCCGAAGAAACTAGAAGACGATTTGTTCATGGTCGTCGAGTGCAAGAAAAAGACCCGCAAGGATGGTGTTGCCCAGCTCAAACTTTATCTCGACATGTCCGCCGCCGAAGTGGGCGTGTGGTTCAATGGCGACGAACATCAATACCTGCGGAAAGTTCATCACAAGAACGGCTCGCGCACTTACGAACCGCTGCCGAACATTCCGCGTCACGGCCAGCGCATTGAGGACATCGGCCTCTACAAACGCAAAGACCTCAAGAAGCCGTCGAACCTTAAGGCCGTGTTCCGCGATTTGCGAAACCATCTGGCTGGCATGACGACTGGCATCACGCGAGATGAAGCACTCGCAGCGGAAATTATCAACATTCTCTTCTGCAAAATTCTCGATGAGCAGGAAACCGCGCCAGATGAAACCGTCACGTTTCGTGCGGGTGTGGGCGAAACACCCGCCGCTGTGCGGAAACGGATTCTGCCCTTGTTTGAAAAGGTGAAGACGGATTATTACGAGGATGTTTTCGACAAGGCTGACACGCTCAAACTGGACGATGAAAGCCTGACCTATGTGGTTGGTGAATTGCAGAACTACTGCGTGATGGAGGCCGACCGCGATGCGATTGGTGATGCGTTTGAAGTTTTTATCGGCCCGGCATTGCGCGGTGCGGAAGGACAATTTTTTACCCCGCGCAATGTGGTTCAGATGATGGTGGAAATTCTTGACCCAAAGCCGGGAGAAAAAATCATAGATCCGGCGTGCGGCTCTGGAGGTTTCTTGATTGCCGCCCTGGAACATGTTTGGAGCCATGTTCGCACGGAGGCAAAACGAAAAGCTTGGTCAGAAAAACTACGGTGGAGGCGAGAAGTGGAAGTGGCAACAGACTGTTTCCGAGGCATGGACAAGGATTCATTTCTGGCGAAAGTTTGCAAGGCATACATGGCTCTGATTGGTGACGGGCGAGGTGGAATATTTTGCGCTAACTCCCTGGCAAATCCGGTTGATTGGCCGTCAGCGATGAACGAGAAGATTGCTCTCGGAAAATTTGATGTCGTTCTTACCAATCCACCATTTGGGAAAAATATCGTGGTAAAAGGTGCGCCGCTATTGAGTCAATTTGACTTTGGCTATCATTGGAAGAAAGACAAAGCAGTGGGAACATGGGAAAAGCAAACCGCATTGTTTGAAGATCAGCCACCACAAATTATTTTTATCAACCGATGTCTTCAATTACTAAAGCCGGGCGGACGAATGGGGATAGTTTTGCCCGAAGCCGTATTTGGAATGCCGACGTATGAATATGTCGTCGCTTACCTTCGTGAACGAACGAAGATTCGTGGAGTAATTTCAATGCCAGAGGCTTTGTTCAAAACGAGCGGCAAAGGTGGAACACATGCAAAGGTGTGTGTATTGATTTTGGAGAATTCAAAGCCGAAAGACGGTGAAGATTGGGAGATCTTCATGGCCGAAGCGAAATGGTGTGGACACGACTCGCGTGGCAATCCAACTATACGGGCGGATAAGGATGGAAAAGATGTTTTGTTGGACGATGTTCCACTAATCGCAGCGCGCTACAAAGAACTGACCGAAGGCAAAAAAGGTAACGGCGATTTGCTTGGCTTCAAAACGCGGATTTCGGCGCTGAAGAGGGACAACTTCATCGCCAAGTATTACGACCCAAAACTTCAAGCAGACTTGAAAGCATTGAGCAAGACACATGAATTGGTTTCCTTGGAGCAGTTAATTGAGGGGAAAATTCTTTCGTGGAGCACCGGCATCGAAGTCGGCAAGATGGCTTACGGAACAGGCAAGGTTTCCTTCGTCCGCACGTCCGACATTTCAAACTGGGAACTCAAGGGCGATCCGAAACAGGGCGTGAGTGCGGCAATTTACGAGGACAACAAACAGGACGTGCAGGCGCATGACATTTTTGTCGTGCGCGACGGCACTTATCTAGTCGGCACGTCCGCCATTCTCACGCAACAAGATACAAAAATCCTTTACTGCGGCGGTATGTATAAACTCCGCGTTCGCCAGCCGGAAAAACTCGATCCGTTCCTCCTGCTCGCTTTGCTCAACACGCCCATCGTCCGGCGGCAGATGCGTTCCAAGCAATTCACACGTGACATCATTGACACGCTCGGCAAGCGGCTGTTTGAAGTGGTTCTTCCGTTGCCCAAAGATGCCAAGCTCCGAAAACGTATTGCCGATGAAACCCGGTCAGTCATTGAAACACGCGCCTCACTTCGCGACCGCGCCAAAGCAATTGCATTGGAAGTTGAAGGGGAAGTTGCAGCGCTCGAAACGGAGGAAGAATAGCCGTCACGGTTTCAGCCATTTCACGAACCACTTGATCGCCGCGTGTTCGGATTCGGGCTTGACCTATTGATTTACGCATGATTTGTGCGGTATTGACCTGCTGCCACAAAACGAATATTTTTTTTGAATGGAAACCATGACTTTGAAATTGGAACGCAAACAAATTGCCTTACTCAAAGAACAAGCAAAAGCCTTGGGCCGTTCGCAAGCGGCGGTTGTGCGCGATTTGATTGACCGGCATCTCGCGAATAAGAAACGCCCGTCGCTGCACGATTTGGCCAAAGATATTTGTGGCAGTGTTTCCGGCCCTCGCGATATGTCCACGCGTAAATTGACTGGCTATGGCCGCGACTAAAATCCTGCTCGATGCCGGTCCGCTGATTGGATACTTGAATCGCAAAGACCAATTCCATGAATGGTCGGTGGAAAGTTGGTCCGCGTTGACCGCTCCGTTGTGGACTTGCGAAGCGGTTTTGTCGGAAGTAATTTTTAATTTGCACTCGGAACAAATGCCATTGGATTCAATTCTGCATTATCTCGAATCGGGAATTATTCGCGTGGATTTCTCGATGGAAGAAAATCTTTCGGACATTTTACAACTGCTGCGCAAATACGCCGACCAACCGATGAGCCTCGCCGACGCGTGCCTCGTGCGCATGGCCGAACTGAATGCTCACTGCCAAATTTTTACGACCGACAAAGATTTTTTGGTTTATCATCGCAAAGGCCGCAGCGTCATCCCCTTGCTCGCGCCTTTTTGATTATTTTTTTTCACGCAACATTTTATGAAACAAATGGAAATTTCCGGACACGTCGCGATTCTTTCCGGCAGCGGCGATTTGCCGAAAATTATCGTCACGACGAAATCCAGCGCAGCGGAAATTTATCTGCATGGCGCGCACGTCACGCATTTTCAGAAAAATGGCGAACCGCCACTGTTGTTTATGAGTGCGAAAAGTCATTTTGCGCCGGGCGAACCGATTCGCGGCGGCGTGCCGATTATTTTTCCGTGGTTCGGCAATCGCGACGGCGAACCGTCCCACGGTTTCGCGCGCATCACGGAATGGAAATTAGTAAAGACGTTCGTGACGCCCGATAACCAAGTAGTTTTACATTTTTCATTGCCACAAATTTTCGGCCGCGAAGCCTGGAATTCTTTGCGAACGGAATTCGTCGTGACGGTCTCCGACAAACTCACGATGGAATTGCTCACCACGAATGATGCTTGTGATGAAACGCTGGTGATTGAAAATTGTTTGCACACCTATTTTCAGGTTGGCGACATCGGCGCAGTTTCTGTTTCCGGTTTGGAAAATTCGCCGTTCGATGATTTTGCCGCCGGCGCGAACGGTGCCCGACGAGCGGCGGAAAATTCCATTTTGCAAATCACAAAAGAAACCAATCGCGTTTATTTTGATTCGCCACAAACGGTTGAAATTCGCGATGAAAATTTTAAGCGCACCATCCGTGTGGAAAAATTTAATTCGCAGTCCACGATTGTTTGGAATCCGTGGACGACTCAGAAATTGCCGGATGATTTTGATCCGGCGGAACACAAGCACATGGTCTGCGTGGAATCAGGCAACATCAAGCAGAACAAAATTTTCCTCGCGCCGGGAAAAACTTCCGCGTTGAAAGTTGTTTTGAACAGCCGCGCATTGACGGTTCGATAAAATCTGATAATCTGATTTTATGAAAACGATTATTACCGTCACGGAAGCGGCGCGTAATTTTGCGCATTGCCTCAATCGTGTGCGTTATCAAAATGCGAGTTTTACGCTGATCAAAAACGGCCGGCCGCTGGCACGGCTCATTTCTGAAACCGAAAGAATTTGCACGGGCCGTGAACTGGCTGAGGCTCTCGCCGGAGTGGAGCTTTCGCCGCGCGAAGCGCTGGCCTGGCGCAAAGATTATCTCAAAGCAAACAAATCACTCAAAAATCCTGAAAACAAATGGCGATAATTCTCGATGCCGATGTGATTATCCGCGGCGAAAAAGGGACGTTTGATTTCAAACGCTGGCTCGCTTCGCAACCGAATGAAGAATTTGAAATCGCGGCGATTACGGTGGCCGAACTTTGGCACGGCGTCGAGCGGGCGGTTGGCGCGCGGCGCAAGTTGCGGACAAATTATTTGCAAGCGATTTTGAATCTGGCGCCAATTATTCCTTACACTGACCAAACAGCTTACGCTCACGCGCGCATCTGGGCGGAATTGGAGGTCGCAGGAAAAATGATTGGCTATTACGATCTGATTGTGGCGGCGACGGCATTGGAACGTGGCAGCGCGGTCGCCACTTTTAACCGGAAACATTTTACGTCGGTTAAAGGATTGAAAGTGGTTGAACCCAAATAGCGCGGGAAATTATTTTCGTTCCTTCGGCTCGCTACGAAATCCGACGCTCAGGCGGTTCCACAAATTGATCATGCCGATGGCGACGGTCAAATCCACGAGTTCCTTTTCGGAAAAATGTTTTTTTACCTCATTATAAATTTCGTCGGGAGCGCGCGTTTCGGCAACGTGCGTCAACGATTCCGCCCACGCGAGCGCGGCGCGTTCGCGTTCGGTAAAAAACGGAGCTTCACGCCATGCGGCGACGCAATCGAGGCGCTGTTGCGTTTCACCGAGATGCCGCGCTTCGTTCGCGTGCATGTCGAGGCAAAACGCGCAGCCGTTGATTTGTGAGACGCGCAGTTCGATGAGCGCGCGCAATTTTGCGTCGGTGAAAACTTTGGCGATGTGTTGATGAACGCCGAGCAACGCCTGATACGTTTCGGGCGCGGTCGTGCGATAATTGATCCGGTTTGACATAGGAAAAGAAAATAGCGCGAGGTGACGGATTCTGCAAAACTACAATTTCAAAATGATTTCGGTCATCGAGCAACAATCTGGCGGAAGCGGCAACGATTTGGTGAAACAAGTCGAAGAAATTTTTTCGCCGACGGGCATTCTGTCTAAATCGAAAAATTTTGAATTTCGCCCGCAGCAACAGGAAATGGCCGTGGCCGTCGCGCGCGCGCTGCAAAAACGCGAACATCTTGCAGTCGAAGCCGGGACGGGCGTCGGCAAATCGCTCGCGTATTTAATTCCGGCAATTTTGTTTGCCGTTTTTCAAAATAAAAAAGCCGTTGTTTCCACGCATACAATTAATTTACAGGAACAGCTTACGGAAAAAGATTTGCCAGTGTTGACGGGCGTTTTAGCCGCTTTGCCAGAGCCGATAAAATTTTCTTTCACGATGCTCAAAGGCCGCGCGAATTATCTTTGCACGCGACGATTGCAAAAAGCGATGCAGCAAAGTGGAAATCTTTTCACGTCGTCCGAAGCGGAAGAATTGCAACGCATTTACGAATGGTCAAAAAAAACGACGGACGGCAGTTTGTCGGATTTTGAAATTGAGCCGGACATGAAAGTTTGGTCGCAGGTTTGCTCCGAGCGCGGGCTGTGCTCGCCGAAAGCGTGCGGGCGTCTGTCCGATTTTGTCAAAGACCACGGCGTTTGTTTTTTTCAACAAGCGCGGAATAAAATTCTTTCGTCCGACGTTTTGATTTTGAACCATACTTTATTTTTTACGTTGCTCGGCGGCATTGAAGAAGAAATGGAAGGCGGAATTTTATTCAAAAACGATTTCGTGATTTTCGACGAGGCGCACACGGTTGAGAATGTCGCGTCGCGTCACATTGGTTTGAGCGTTTCGAGCGGGCAAATGCGTTACTCGCTGAATCGCCTTTGGAATCCGCGCACGGAAAAAGGTCTGCTGGCCACGTTGCGCCAGGGAAATGCCGTAAAACTCGTCGCGGACATTTTGAGCGAGTCGGACCAGTTTTTTGAAAATGTCGAGCGCGCGTGCGAAGAAATTCAATCCAGCGCGAAACCGAAATTTGCCGGCGGCGAAAATAATTCTGCGCGTCGCCGCGAGTGGAAAGAGTTGCGCATTCGCCACGCCGAATTGGTGAAGGATAATGTGACGCTGCCAATTCAACGATTGCGCGAGGCCGTGAGCGAATTGATAAAAACCAGCGAGGACAAGGACATCGGACAGGAACTGATCGAATGCAATCGCCGGCTGGGCGAATTGAAAGTGGAAGTCGCGGAATTTTTGAGTCAGCAGGCGGATGACCATGTTTATTGGGTGGAACGCGGCGGCAAAATGCAGCGGAATCTTTCGCTCAACGCCGCGCCGATTGACGTGGCGGATTTTTTGCGCCGCAGACTTTTTAAAAGCGACACGAGCGTGATCATGACGAGCGCGACGCTGGCAACTAAAGTAGGGCAGGCTTCCAGCCTGCCCAACGAGCGCATCAGCTCGAGCAAGGAAAAAAAACCAACGCCGACTTCGTCGGCGAGGGCAGGCGAGACGCCTGCCCTACTTTTCTCGCCATTCGATCCGTCCGCGCCAGTTGGCATTTATGGACGACATCTCCCGCATTGGCGACAAGACGGCTCGACTTACTTTGTCACCTTCCGGTTGGCGGATTCGATACCGCAATCAAAGCTGCGGGAGTGGGAGCGGGAAATGACCGACTGGCTCAAGAAAAATCCAGAACCGCACACCATTGAACAGAAAGCGGAGTATCACGAACGGTTTACGGAAAAATTTCAACGCTGGCTCGATGCTGGCATGGGTGAGTGCGTGTTACGCCGTCCGGAAATTTCAGCGGTGGTTGAGGAAGCATTGCGACATTTCGATGGCGAGCGATATATGTTGGGTCATTATATCGTCATGCCCAATCACGTTCACGCCGTCGTGCGTCCCGTGCAGGGGCATCTGCTCAAGGACATCTTGCACTCATGGAAATCTTTCACGGCTCATAAACTGAACGAGATTCTTGGGCGAGAGGGTCAGTTATGGCAGGACGAATCGTTTGACTGTATTGTCCGCAACGAAATCCAGTTGGAAAAGATTGGTTTCTATATTCGGGAAAATCCGGTGAAGGCGGCCTTGAAACCAGGAGCATTCAGACTCGGAGCAGGCCGTAACGTAGGGCAGGCGTCCCGCCTGCCCGGCGAGAGTGAAAGACCGGGCAAAGAAGTTCAAAAACCTGCGCCGACTTCGTCGGCGCGGGCAGGCGGGACGCCTGCCCTACTTTATTTCTCGCGTCGCGTCGGCGCGGAATCGGCGACTCAATTGCTAGTCGGCACGCCGTTTGATTACGAGCGGCAGATGAAATTATTCGTCGCCAAAAAAATGCCCGACCCGCGCGAAGCCGCTTATCGCGAAGCGTTGACTCATTGGATTGAGCATTTCGTGAGGAAGACCCACGGCAAGGCGTTCGTTCTGTTCACGAATTACAGCCTCATGCAGGGAATCGCCGAGGTGATGAAACCGTTTTTTGACAAATTAAAACTTCAATTGCTGGTGCAAGGCACCGGCACGCCGCGCTCGACGATGTTGGAAAAATTCAAGGACGACACGGACTCGGTGCTTTTCGGCACGGACAGTTTTTGGCAAGGCGTGGACGTGCCGGGCGAGGCGCTCTCCAACGTCATCATCACGCGGCTGCCGTTCGCGGTGCCGGATCATCCGCTGATCGAGGCGCGCATCGAGGCGATCGAGGCGCGCGGCGGAAATTCCTTCGGCGAATTTTCTTTGCCCGAAGCGATCCTTAAATTTCGTCAAGGCGTCGGGCGATTGATCCGCACAAAAACCGACACGGGAATCGTCGTCGTTTTAGACAACCGGATTTTGACGAAGCAATACGGACAGGCATTTTTGGACGCGTTGCCAAAATGTCCGGTGGAGATTGTGTGAAAGATTATTTGGAAGGCGCGACTGATTAATTATTCTTTTGAACGCCTTGTAAAAGCTCATCAATAACTGGATCAATTTTTGTTCTAGTGCTCTCCCATTTCATCGGTGACAAGCCACCGCCGTTACGAAGATGGTATTCTGCATAAGCGATTCGCCGACCATTTTTATCATCAATTGCAATCGTCGCTTGAGTAAGATAAGGAGCCATATCCCATCTTCGTCCGGAGGTGTAAGTCACCACATAAGCATCTTTCACATCTGCATCTTCGGGCACAATTGTCGCCTTAATACCATGACGTTCAAAGCCGTCGTCAAGAGAGTCAAGGAAATCTGAAACCGTAACTCTTGGATTTGTGCGAATAACAACAGAGGTTATTTTTTCACTCGCAGAAACCGGACGGACATTTATAGATGTGCAGCCACAAAGAACCAGCATTGTTGCCGCAAATAGGACAAATGAATTTTTCATAGAAGATTGGGTGCAGCTTATGTCTAAAAAATCCTGTGTCGAGAAAAAGCGGCAGAGAGCTTTTGCCTGTGACATTCTGCGGCCATGACGCGCACGGAAAAATTTCCGGCCAAATCTATCGCGGTAGCAGCGAACGTCAGTTCGCTCCATCTAATTTTTCCGGCAAAATAATGAGCCGATTCACATTGATTACAAATCTGTAATGGGTTTGTGGCGCGGGACAAGAATTTTCATCAGGCACCAGGCGATTAAATAACTGAACGCGCAAACGATGAACATGATGAGATAGACCGTTTGCGAAGTGGCTTTGAAATGATCGGTGAAAAATCCCGGCAGCAATTGCACCAGCACTCCGCCGATGCCGCCCGCCGTGGTGCCGATGCCGATGACCGACGCGATGGTTTTTTTAGGAAACATGTCGGAGACGGTGGTGAATAAATTGGCCGACCACGCCTGATGCGCCGTGCATCCAATGCAAATCATGGCTACCGCAAGAGTTGAGGCGTTATTTCCAAACCGGTTCACGTCGCCAAAGTATTGTGTCAGCAAAACTGCGAGCGGACAAACGGCGATGATGAACATCGTGATCATGCGCGCTTGATAAACGCCCATGCCGCGTTTGATGAGAAACATCGGAAGGCTCCCGCCAAAAATACTGCCGATGATGGCGACGCCATAGATGATGAATGTCGGCAACATGACTTGTTTGGGCGTCATGTGAAATTGCTTGAACAAATAATCCGGCAGCCAAAATAAATAAAACCACCAGATGCCGTCGGTCATAAATTTGCCGACGAAAAATGACCATGATTGCCGGTATCCAAAAAGTTTCCACCACGAAACTTTTTGCGTTTTGTCGCCGGTCGGTTGATCCGCCACCGTTTCATCATCAATGTGAATGTAATTGTATTCGGCTTGCGACAATCTTTTTTGTTTATTTGGCGGGTTGTAGAGCCAGAACCAAAAAATGAGCCAGAAAAATCCCGACGCGCCCGTGAGAATGAACGCCATTTTCCAACCGAGCGTTGTGCCGAAATGAATGATGCACCACGGCACAAAAAACGCCGCGACCATGGCGCCGCCGTTGGAACCGGCGTTGAAAATTGCGGTGGCCAACGCGCGCTCGCGCTTTGGAAACCATTCCGCAACCGTTTTGATGGAAGCCGGAAAATTTCCCGCTTCGCCGACGGCAAACAAACTGCGAATGGCGATGTGCGCCGCGACCAAAGAACCGACAAACGCATTGGCGATCCCAAAAATGGACCAAAGAGTCAGCGAGAGCGCCAGGCCGATTTTGGTTCCGATCTTGTCAATGACCCAGCCGACGAACAGTGTCATGCCGGCGTAAAATCCCGTGAAGAAGGCCGTCAAATGTCCGAAGTCCGTGGTCGTCCAGCCGAAGCCGCCTTGCGAAACCGGCGCGCAAAAAACGTAATCCTTCAAATAGCCGATGACCTGGCGATCCATGTAATTGAAAGTCGTGGAGAAAAAAAGCAGGCCGCAGATGACCCAGCGATAATTGTGAAACTTCGAGGGGGAATTCATTATGACCGAGCAATAACTGAAAATAAATTTTCGTTCAAGCCCTTAAATCGAAACTTTACAAACCGCCCGTGTCTGTGCGACCTTGCGGGCATGATTTGGAAAAAACTTTTGCAGATTTTGCCGGCAGTGTTGTTGACGGGTTGCGCGGGAACGTTCACGCAATTGACGCCAACGCAACAGCCGCGCAATGCCGATAATCTTTATCCGGTGGAAGTGGCTTTCAGTTCTCCGCAACAATCGCTGCGTTGGGCCAGCATCCAGCCGTATGTGTTGGTCGGCGGCGACCTTTATAAAATGCGTCCGGTGCCGATGGTGACCAATCGTTGGGACGGGCTGGTGCCCGTGCCGTCAACCGCAGACAGCGTCCGATATCGCTACAAGTTTGATTACGATTACAACAGCTTCGGCTCGGAACCGAAGCCTAACAGCGCGTTTTCGCCGACTTACAATTTGAAAATCATCGGCCAGTAAGCCGGTTCGTGCGCGCTTTCAATCGCAAAACTTTTTTGTCCGTGCCTTCGACCTCGATGCTGTGGGTTTCCACATCGGGATCGTCTTTGAGTGCCTGATGCACGACGCGCCGGTCAAAGGCATTCATCGGCTCCAATTCCACCGGGTCGCCCCAGCGACGGACTTTATCGGCGGCATCTTTCGCGCGTTTCACCAGCGCCTCGCGAGTCTGCGCGCGATAACCGCTCACATCCACCATCACTTTGGGCAACGTCGAATCCTGCTGGAAAAGAATGCGGTTGGTGATGTATTGCAAATCGGCGAGCGTTTGTCCCTGGCGGCCAATGAGCCGGCCCGACTCCTCGGTTTTCACGTCCAGCAAAACGCCGTCTTCCAATTTTTGTTCCTCGACCACCACGGCTTCAAAGCCCAGCGAAGCGAGAATTTTTTCAAGGGTTTGTTTAGGTTGCGCAGACATAAAATAAAATGCAGGCGTTATTTTTTCTTTTTTGACGGCGGAGTCAAGGGCGAAACCACCACCGTTGCCGCCGCCGGAGTATTCAATTTGGTCAACCGGGTCTGCAAGATGCCCATCATCGTGCTGACGGTCATGTAAAGCGCCATGCCGGAGGCGTAATTGTAAAAAATCAGCAGAAAAATCAGCGGCATATAGCGCATCATTTTTTGCTGCGAGGGATCCGCGCCGGGCGATGCCGGTTGCAAGTGCGCCTGCCAGATCATCACGGCCACCATCAGCAACGGCAGCAGGTTGAACGGAAAATTTGTTCCCGGAATCATGCACAACGTGTCCGGCTTCGATAAATCGCTGACCCATAAAAAATGGGCGCCGCGCAATTCAATCGCGCTGCGGAGCATCGTGTAAAAACCGATAAAAACCGGCATCTGGATCAGCGCCGGCAGACAGCCGCCCATGGGATTGACCTTGTTTTTTTTCCAAAGCTCCATTTGCTTTTGCGTGAATTTCTGCGGTTCATCCTTGTATTTTTCCTTGAGCGCCTTCACTTCCGGCGCAAGCGCCTGCATCCGTTTCATCGAGCGCGTGCTCGCCGCCGTCAACGGCCAGAAAATCGCACGCAAAAGAATCGTCAGCAAAACAATCGCCCAGCCATAACCCACTTTGGTCACATCGTGAATCCAATTCATCGCCAGCAGCAATGCCTTCGCGCAAAAAGAGCCGATGCCAAAAAATCCCGCGTAGCCCGTGCCGAAATTCATCACTTCATCCGCGTGATTTTGAAAGGCTTCGCCCACGCGCGCCAGGGTCTGATATTCCTTCGGCCCGGCGTAAAAAACAATTTGCCGTTCCGCCGATGAATTGGTCGTCAGCGTCAGCGGCGGATAAACCAGCGCGGTTTGGATTCCAACCGGGGCCACCAGAGAATTTTCCGCCAGCGACGGCAGGCTGATGGGGCGCGCCACGATTTGCCAGGCCGGCTGATTCGTTTTAGGCATCGCCACAATCGCAAAAAATTGATTATGCACCGCCGCCCAAACCACATTGCCCGCGCCTTCGCGATATTCCGTTTTTGGCGTCCGGGAAATTAAAAATAAAATGGTCGTGTTCGTGCTGAAATAGGACGCGGTGCAATTCTGCGGACTTGTGCCGTTAAACCACATCATTCCGCCGTAAGCCAAAAAACTGCGGTCGTCCGGCCCCATCGGCGTCGCCGTGCCCACGACAAATTCCTGCGCGGGCAACGCGAGCGGTTTTTCCGAGGCGTTTTTCAAATCCACGCTCGCGTAGATGAGATAATTTGAACTGATGTGAAAATCTTTCGTGAGAACCAGGCCGTCGGCCAAAACTTTTTGCGCGCGCACTCCGTCATCCATTTTGGTCAAATTAAAATTGCCGTCGCCAACCAGGTTTGTGTCGCCCAAAATCGCCAGCATCGGAACCGGCGCCTGCGCGTTCAAAGTCGCGACGGCATTGGTCGCGATTTCTTTTTTCCAGCGCGGCGAAATCGTTTCGGGATATTTGAGCAGTTCAACGGATTTTATTCCGCCGCCGCGCGAAGTGAAGGTGTAACGCGCGTCCGCATTCGTGATGACGATCAAATTTTCCGGCGCATTTGTGCCAAAGGGAATTGGCATCGTCGAAGTTGTGGACGTTGGCGCGGCAACATTTCCGTTGGTGAAAGTCGTTGGCGTCGCGGCCACGACATTGGTCGCGGCGAATTGCCGTTGCTGTTCCTGCCAGCGCGCCGTCTGTTTCTGTTGCTCCACAAACCAGGCCACAAGCAATAACACGCAAACCGAAACGACGATGATGCCAGTTTTGTCCATGAAAAATTAAATTCCGAATTCCGAATCCCGGATTTCAAATTCTTTTTTTGGCGCCGGGTCAAATCCGCCGCCGCCCCACGGATGGCAGCGGCAAATCCGTTTCGCCACCAAAACTGTTCCGGCCAGCGCGCCGCGTTCGCGAACTGCGTCCAACGCATATTGCGAGCACGTCGGCGTAAAGCGGCAACCGCAACCGGGGCCAAATAAAAAAATCTGGGCGGGTGAAATCGTCCAGCGATAAACGCGAATGGCAAAAATCAAAATGATCGGGAGCAATTTCAAATGGTGCTTTTCTTTAATTTTTCAGCAAACCCGCGCGGTCGAGCGCCGCAAGAAAATCTTTTTCGACGGCGGTAAATTTTTTCCCGGCGATGGAATTTCGCGCGACCAAAACCAATTCAACCGGCTGCGCAAATTCATTTTGATGCAGCCGAAAACTTTCGCGCAGCAAACGCCGCGCGCGGCTGCGGGCGACGGCATTGCCGATTTTTTTGCTCGTGACCACGCCCAGTTTTGGTTTCGCGCCCTCGGGCAATTTGTTCCAATTGGCGATGAGGCAGCCTTGCGCGAGGCGCTCGCCCTGCTGCCGCACGCGCGCGAAATCGCGGCTTTGCGCGAGGCGCGCCTTCCGGCTCAAGCGCAGGCGTTTCGGCGGGGCGGTCATGCGCGAAATCAAACCGGCGTCAGGCGCTTGCGGCCGTTGCGGCGGCGGTTGGCCAGCGTGGCCTTGCCGCTCTTGCTGGAATTGCGGTTGAGAAATCCGTGCTGCCGTTTGCGGCGGATTTTTGACGGTTGATACTGGCGTTTCATAAATTCAATGGCGTTTGGCGCGAAAAAACTCCGTTTGACGGAGTGCGAGAGATTAGCAATGAAATAGTTTGTGTCAATTTGAAAGCAGGAATTGATTTCAAGCGCGTTTGCGGCGATGATGTTGATGGCAATTAAATCAAATCGCATTTTATGACTCCCAACGAAGCAAAAATTCTGACGCGCGACGTGGAAGCCTCGGTCGTTCCCGTCGGCACAAAAGTCACGCTGCAAAAAGGCGGGCAGGCTTACGTCACGCAATCGCTCGGCGGCGCGTTCACCGTCATCGTCAACGGCAACATGTTCCGCATTGACGGCAAGGACGCCGACGCGCTCGGCCTCGAAATCAAATCTGCGCCCGCCACCGCCGTATCCGGCCCGGTCACGCAAGAGCAATTGGAAAAGCAAGTCTGGGACGCGCTGAAAACCTGTTATGACCCGGAAATTCCCGTCAACGTCGTTGACCTCGGCTTGATTTACGATTGTCACTTGACCGCCGCCGGCGAAAATAATTTCAAGGCGGATGTGAAAATGACGCTGACCGCGCCCGGTTGCGGCATGGGGCCGGTGCTCGCGCAGGACGTGCAAAATAAATTGCTCTCGCTCGAACCGATTGACGAGGCGAACGTCGAACTCGTCTGGGACCCGCCGTGGAATCAAGGCATGATGACCGAGGCGGCGAAGCTGCAGTTGGGGCTGATGTGATTTCGTGCGGGCAAAAATCCTTTGCCAACTATATGAAAACTAAACGCAACCCGCTACAGATTTGTCTGTTGAGCGTGTTGATGTTGGCATTACCAGTCGTGATGCAAGCCCAATTTACTTTCACGACCAATACCGACGGCTCGCTCAACATCAGCGCATACACCGGTTCTGGCGGTGTGGTGATTATTCCCAGCACGAACAATTGCCTTCCAGTCACCAGCATAGGAGATATTGTTTTTGCTTATTACTCTGGCTTGACCAGCGTTGTAATACCCCATGGCATTACTAGCATCGGTGAAGAGACTTTCACCTTTTGTGATAATCTAACCAACGTCACAATTTCCGATAGCGTCACAAACATTGGCGATCAGGCTTTTGCGAGTTCCACATCCCTACAAGAAATAAATGTTGATCCACTCAACCTTTTTTACCAAAGCGAAAATGGAGTTCTGTTTAACTACAATAAGACCACGCTTATTCAATTTCCGGGAGGCGGTTCACAAAATTACAATATCCCTGCCAGTGTTTCCGTTATTGGCGACTTCGCGTTCGCCTACTCCGATGTAGCGAGTGTTGTGGTAACTAGCAATGTTAATGAAATCCTAGACGATGCTTTCGTTGGCTGTTACAACCTGACAAGTGTTAAAATTCCCGGCAGCATTTCTACGATAAGTGATTATGCGTTTTTGGGATGTATTTCCTTGACCAACGTCACACTCTGCAATGGCATTTGCAACTTGGGAACTTACGCGTTTGGTGAATGTGGCAATTTAACCCAAATTGTTATTCCTAGCACTGTTACCAACTTCAGTGGTGGGCCATTCTTTTATTCTGCCCTCAAGCAGGTTTATTTTGAAGGAAACGCTCCTCCTAACTATAATGCGTTTGACCTCTGGATTGACGGAGCAACCTCATATTACTTGCCGAACACAACGGGTTGGGATCTTTACGCTCTTCTTAATGGTGTTCCGACTGCGTTATGGCTGCCGCAGGTGCAAACCGGCAGCACAGATTTCGGCGTGCAGACGAATCAATTCGGTTTCAACATCAATTGGGCCAATGGCGAGACCGTCGTGGTGGAAGCCTGCACAAATCTTGCCAATCCTGTGTGGCAACCGATTAAAACCAATACTCTCACCGGCGGATCATCCTGTTTCAGCGATCCACAATGGACGAATTATTCCGGCCGTTATTACCGCGTCCGCTCGCAGTAAAAGAGTGTCAGCCCCAAGCATTGGAAAATTCTTCCGGCTGCCTTGTCGCCTTAATTTTCATTCGCATTTTTTATCCGTGTCCATTCGTGTTAATCTGTGGTTAAATTTTTTGAATGAGTGCTGTGAAAACAATTGACTGGTCTGCGCTGCGAAAGGATTTTCCGATCCTCGATCAGTCCACGGCAAGCCGCTGGTTTATTTCGACAACGCCGCCACGTCACAAACGATTCGCTTGCGGAAGCGTCATTTGGATTTACAATTAAACCATGATTACGGTCGAAAAAACAGACGCCGATTTGCGTGTGACGATTCCCAAAGACGCCGTGCCGCCGAAACGCCTCAATGCGTTGTTGGACTGGCTGCGGTTTGAAGAAATCGCGCAACGCAGCCAATTGACCGAAGCGGATGCCGACCGGCTGGCCAAAGAAATGAAAGCCGGCTGGTGGGCGGCGAACAAGGATCGTTTTATTCCCAAGCATGAACAATGAACGGCGCGTGCGTCATCGTTGATGCCAACATCGCATTCAAATCCTTGATCGCCGGGCGCGGCGATTTGCGCGAACGCATCGGACTGGGAGGTCATCCCCGGCTTTTCACACCGCGCTTTCTGCTGGTAGAACTGTTCAAGCACAAGGAACGCCTGCAACGGGCCAGTGGCCTGCTGGAAACGGATTTGCTGGCCGGACTTCACACGTTGCTGAACCAATTGACCTTCGTGCATGAAGATGACATTTCAGTCGGAACGTGGATGGAAGCTTATCGGCTGTGCAAAGGCATTGATGTCAACGACACACAATATGTCGCGCTGACGCTGCATCTGGAGGGACGCTTTTGGACCGAGGATCGGGAATTAAAAACCGCGCTGCGAATGCGCAGCTTCAATTATTTTTTTGAGCCGTGAGCCTGAAATAAATTTTGTTTTTATCCGTGTCCATCTGTGTTTATCCGTGGTTAAATTTTTTGAATGAGTGCTGTGAAAACAATTGACTGGTCTGCGCTGCGAAAGGATTTTCCGATTCTCGATCAGAAAGTCCACGACAAGCCGCTGATTTATTGCGAAGAACAATCGCGTCAGCGCGTGTAAAGCGATTTCCACAGTTCCGGTGAAGCGCGAAAATTGGTTTTGCGAAGAAGGTCGAGGGCGACAGGAAGTTTGAGAAGTCCAGCTTGAGCCGCATCGCACAAGACGCCCAGCGTGCCGGAAACTTTCAAACTGCGTTGCGTCGCGAACCCGCGTGCGGCAGCTTCATCAAGCAACACAACGTCGGAATGAAGTTGTTCGGCCAGACGCAACGCCGTGCGTTCGCCGGGGTCAAGCGCAGCCAATGTTTGGTCAGGTTCTTCCGGTTGGAATGAATTTTCAACCAGTCGGGCGGAGTTGTTGCCCAATCACGAACCGAGGATGGCGCGTCGGATGGAGAAGTTCCTCCAAAACCTTTTGTGTGATATGTGAACGTTGCCGTAAAGTTTCGGCAGAATTTCCGCGTGGCCGATGAGCGCAAGATAGCAAAGCGGCGAGGTGTTGCTGACGATGATCATCAGCCGCGAGCGGCACGCAAGGCCGCGAGGTCGCGCTCAAGGTCGTCCTCGCCGTAATGCAAGTAAGCTTGAACTTGCTTAAGGAACGATTCGGTCTCCCACCGCGAACCGTGGCCGAGCAATTCACCGACTTGATGCGCTGTGAGTGCGCCGGAACGATAGGCTTCAGCAGCGACGGCTTCGAGCACGCGCCGGGGAACGTCCTTCCAGCGCGAGCGCAACGGAGCGGAAACGATTTCGGGAATTTCAATTGCGACATTCATTGCAATGAAACAATAAAGCGAACGTGTTGGCGTTGCAAGACGGCGTTTGCATCCTTTCGTTTTATTGCCTTGATTTTCATTCGCATTTTTATCCGTGTCCATCCGTGTCCATCTGTGGCGGGTTTAATTAAACCCTTTGTTTATTAGGGTTTGCCCGCCGGATGGACGGCCACTGTCAGCAAAAGTGTCAGTCACGGGGCGGATGGTAAAACAATTCGCCACAACTGGCTAGAACTTGCTGAAACTTCGCCACAACGCGCGTTCTCAATCGCCGTTGATACGGGACTGGTATTTCGATTCAGAGAAATCCAGTTATGAAAACGAAATACACGATGTTCCGGCGCGGGGAAATGTTCTATATGCAGGACACCAGCACCGGCAAACAGACCAGCCTTCGCACCAAAGACGAAACCGAGGCAACGAGCCTTTTAGAAGCCCGCAATGCGGCGCAACGCCAGCCGGTGCTAAATTTGCACCTTGCCCGCGCTTATCTCACGGCCAGCGATCCGGCCTTCGTGGAACGCACATGGCAGACCGTGATGGAGCAGTTGCAGAGCCGAGGCAAGGACACCAGCAAAGAGCGTTACGCCAGCGTGTTCAAATCATCCAGCTTTGACGCCTTGCGCCAAAAGAAACTTTTGGAAACCACCACCGACGATTTCTTTGCCGTATTCAAAGACGGCAAAGTTTCCATCGTGTATTTCTTGAAGCGGTTGCACAACTTCGCGCTAACTCTTGGCTGGATTGCGATTCCAATTGTCGCGCCCTATTTATGGCCGAAGTATGAAGCCAAAGACAGGCGCGGCATCACCCAGGACGAACATCAAAGCATTTTGCAGCAGGAGAAAAACGCCGAATGGAAACTTTACCTTGAACTGCTTTGGGAAACCGGCGCGTCGCAGAGCGACGCCGTGAATTTCAAGGCCGAGGATGTTGAATGGCAGACCCGGACGATTTCCTATTTCCGGCAAAAGACCGGCTCGCTGGCACAGTTCACCATCAGCAAGGCACTAGAAATTGTCTTGAGCCATCTTCCGACCACCGGCGTATTGTTCCCCAAGCTGTCCACGTTTTCAGAAAGTGACCGCGCCAGCCGCTTCCGCCGCCGTTGCCACAAGGCGGGCGTGTCGGGCGTTACGTTGCACAGCTACCGCTACGCATGGGCGGAACGGGCGAAGGTTGTCGGGATGCCGGAGCGTTTCGCACAGGCCGCGCTAGGCCACAACAGCAAGGCGATTCACCGCGCATACGCGAAGAAGGCTATTATCATTGCGCCGTCGCTTGAGGAATACGAAGCGAAGGCAGCAGCGGCCACGCAGCAAAAGTTAGTCGCGGCTTGAGGCCGCGCCGAAATAAAAAAGCGGTTGAGTCTCCGCGACTCAACCGCTTTTTGTGGTTTGGGGACTTGCGCCGTCCCCAAGCCCCGCGCCAGAAGCGTTGCCTCTGGACTCAACCTCGGCCAGAAAAAGCAAAAAGGCTGTGGAAAATTTCCATTGTAGGCACACCGTTAACCCGTCTGTGCAAACTTTTGTAAGTGTGAGTCGGCCCGCACTTAAAAACGTGCCTTTGCCAAATTTGCCCCGACTCTGCCTTTTGCAGACTGGCATCCGTTGAAAGCTTTTTCTCCAATTTTGTCAGCCATTCAGCAACAGAATCTTTTTGCACATAGCCAAGCACACCAGCACTGTCGTCTCTTTCAGCATAATAACCGCTGACAAATGCTCCCACGCCCTCATCGTCCATGTATTCGGCAACAGAATCACTCCGATAAAGCCGCTTGGCTTCAACACAAAAGCCCGGCTTCGGAGTTTGAGAATGGTTTAGCAAACGAATGTCCAGCCTTGGGCGGTGTTTTCCTTGCCGCTTTTTTCCAGTCGTGCCTTCGAGTTTATCATTCAACGGTTTTTGATCGTGAATGGAAAAATGCGGCATCCATTTTTCTGTCGGCGCTTCCTCGGTGAGATATTCCATCCGTTTGCAAATTTCACCGGTGATTACATCTTCTTCGGCATCCGTGTATTTTTCCGGGGCGAGTGATTCATAGCCGAGTTGCAGCAAGCGATGGACATGGAGCAGAAAACTTTTCCGAAAAGCATCCCGGTTAGCAGTGCCGCTGGCGGATTGACGTTTGGTTGACGACATTTTAATCCGGTGCGCCCAAAGTTTCCGCAATGATTTGGCTCGCGTCCATCATGGCGGCGCTTTCAGTCCAATGAAAACGCTGAAGGGGTTTGAAAATATATGTTTGATGCCCCCTATAAACGCGGAGATTGCGATTGAAATAAACCCATTGAGCGTGCTCTGTCCGTAATTGCTTTTGCACCCGCCCAAGTTTTTCCGCAGCCTCGGCATTTGCATCCAGCACTTTTGTTTCGCGTGCGGCTGCATGATCGCGTGTGAAATCTATTTCAACCATTGCCGAACTTTTATCATGCACGGCGGTCACGCGGTGCAAGCGGTCGGAATCTTCGCCAATGAAATCATCCAATTCCTGTTTGAGCCGCCGCGTGTAGGCGCGCATCTCTGGCTTGGTCGGTTCGCGCATGGCTTCTTTTCCGCGTTTGCCGTCATTGAGTTGAAAACGAACGCGCACCAAATCGTGAACCAACGCGCACTCGCGGTCATCCAGCCCCAAGACTTGCGCGGTCATTTTATTCAGCCTATCTATTAGCGGCTGCATGGCATCGTTTTGCGCTACAAAAAGATCAGCCTGTGTATCTGTTTTTGCTTCCGGATGCAAAGGCCGAGGCGGAAGTTTGGTGAGCTTGGCGTGGAGGTCAGCCCATTCCCTCAAATCTGCTTGCGACAACTTCGCCAACGGCACAGGCAACTGACGAAGGGCTTCCAGCGTCGCAACGGCACGTTGAACACCAAACTGTGTTGAGCGAATGAATTGATGGTAGTAACAAAAATCTGAACTCAAAAAAAGCGAGAGCGCCTTTAGCATTAACTTGTCGCTTGTTGTGCTGACAATTCCGATTTGCCGAGCCGGCACCACAATAAAATCTTCGCTATAAACCGAAAAGTTTCGCGCGGCACTGACGATGACATGAGGCGCGGCGCATATTGTCAGTGGCCGCTTCACACGTCCTTTCAAGGCGTAGAATTGGACATCCCGTTCGAGGCGATGGAGGCACACTTTCGGAAATTGAAATATGTCCCGCAAGGTGGCTAATTCTTTTACGTTCAACATCCATTTGCCGGCAACTTCATCTACAGGCTCAACATCGTCTCCGTCCTCGCGCCGGAGTTGGAGTCCTTCGCTTACACAGAATATTTGCGAGGGGTCGCTCACAATGAATTTTTCCTGTCCGCTATGCCAATTGGCCTCTAATGAATTTAGCATCGGCCATTTCTTTTCCAATCGGCGAACAAGCCGTTCGTCCCACGGAGTTCCCCACATCGCTAATTTCCACGGTAGGCCGCTGCCGGTGGCAACATCGCCCAATTCAATTGTCCGCACTTCGCTCCCATTTAGAACCAAACTCCACAATTTGCGACGCTCGCCGGAAGCCAGTGGACAAGTGGCTTCCTGATTAACGACAAACGGCGAATAGGTAGTAATTGGTTCGTCGGACATCGGTTCGCTGTCGGTGGGGCGCAAGCGATAAAATACGGCCATTGCTGGCACACGCGAGCGGCCATCAAACAAAACTTCCGCGAGGTTCGCAAAATTGGCGACATTATGAACTTGGAAGCGGCGGAATAATTTCTGGCGAAAATTTTTGGATGGTTCTTCAAACAATCCCATTGCGGGAAGGAGCAGCCCGCACTCGCCGTCATCCGCCAGAAAACGCGGCGCAGCCCATGCGAAAGCTTGCGCCACCTGATTCATGCTGACCGGAGATTCGACAGCGTTTGTTCTCATCCAATCCCATGCCGTTTTGTCATCGTCATCTAGCTCCCCGTCTTTCAATTGTTTCCACGGCGGGTTTCCGATGATCCAATCAAAACCATTTTTGCCGACTGCCGCTCGCAATCGTGGTTCGGCCTTGAAAAAATCTCCCTCGAAAATGTTCTGGTTGTGTAGCGTTGGCAGTTTGAACGTGCTGTTTTTGCCGGTGAGGTCGGGCGGGTCAACATAATCAAGCAATGTGAGCAGCAAACTCAATTCCGTCACGCGGCAGGCATCACCGTCAAGATCAACGCCAAAAATACTGGTTTGAAGAACCCGTTTTAATTCGGACGCCTTGACCGGCTTTTTTGTGTCGAATGTTTTTTCGATCAAACGCCGGTAGCCTTGGACAAGGAACGCACCCGACCCTGATGACGGGTCGCAAATTTTCATGCCCTCCACCAACGGATGTCGCTGCTCTAATTCCGCAAGCATGAAATTGACGAGTGGCAACGGCGTATAATACGCACCCGCCTTGCGTCCTTTAGATTTCTGATCATCTTTTTTGGCATCGTCGTCGGCATGTAGAAACTGCTCGTAAATCAGTGAAAGCGTTTCAATGGGGATATAAGAAAAATCGTAAGCTTGAAATTCAAGATGCCCTTGCCAGTTTTTGCCGCTAATTTCATCCCCGGCAAAAGTGGCGGCGACTCGTTTTACGTGTTCGCTCGTTGGGGCGTTCGTGCCGTTGAACGACAGCGGGAAAATTTCACCGTTTAACCAGCCCTCCAGTTTATCCGTCAGTTTTTCCAACGCAACCTTCGTGGCCTGGCCGGAAAAAATTTCCTTTTCCTGAATTCCCCACATTTCTGTCAGGCGTTCGTTAGATAGAATGTTGCGATCTCGTAAATAGCGGAGATAAACGTATTTGCCAATCAGCGCATGGGAAACATCCTTTTTCAACCCGCCGTCGCCACGCAACCATTTGTCAAGTTCGCTTAAATTATGAAGCAGTTGATGATAGACACGGCGGCTGGGATCAATTTGCAGGCGTGGATTTTGCCATATTTTACCGTCGTCAATCGTGGCCGCCGCAAAAAGTTTAATGATGGATTCAACCCGGTCAAAGTCTGTGAGAGCTTGGATTATACCGCGTTGCACATCCGTTTTCCCCCGCTCGTCAAAATGAAATCCGGCATAAACCCGGACTCCGCTTGGCTCGTGAACAACTACATATGGAACCACGTCCTGATTCCAAACCTTTTTGTGAAGTTCGTGAGCAGCCGCACCATCATCTGCCCGGCAAACATAAACAACGGGAACAAACCGCTCTGAATTCTTGTTCGTGTCACGCAGCCCATAAACACCCTCGACGCGCCAACGTCGCTTGTTTTCATCGTCGTTTTTATCCTCGCCACGACGAAAAATGTGACCGAGGCCGGGTTCAGACTCGAAACGACCGTCACCCCGCCGCAGAAATTGCGGAGAGCCATCATAGCCGAGTTTTGTTAAAAAATCGTCGAAATTCATTAGCCGTAATGCCCACAGTTCGCGGCTGCGGGCTACGTTTGCCAGTATTAAACACCATGTCGAACCATTGCCAAGCACAGACATTTCTTGTAACGGCACCGTTTTGTGAATATTTGAGCAAACGCGGTTGGACATTGGCTGTCCAAGTGAAATATTTTTTGGGGAAGTGTTATTTATTTTTGAACTTGGCTTACATTGCCAGTTGTGCCGCCTATGGGCTTTCCGCCAGTTGCAGGCGAGACATTCCGTTTGTTGATTGATTTTTCTTGCGGGCGTTTTGATGCTGCCAATGTTGGCAAATCGTGTTGCTGACTTTGACCAGCCAAGCGCGGTCTTTCGTAATTTCCAACACGTCCGCCGTGGCAAAATATTTGGTGGAATTTTGCGACGGATTGCCGAGCGGTTTGAGCAGCCGCGCCGAAATCAACGCGGGAATGTCATGCGGCTGGCAATTCAGCACCCAGCCCGCTTGCTCCGCCGTTAGGCGGGCGGGCAGTTGTCCCAGCAGAGACAGGAAGCGGTGTTGATCGTCTTTCATACGCAACATCAGTCCACACCAGTGACGAAAAACGAACAGCGATTTCTAGTTTTTGTGCGTTACTGAAAGCGAAATGTCAGGGCGCAATTGATGCCCGCGCCATTGTTTTTGTTCATTTCTGCCATCCGCCTATGAATTATTTGACCTTCATATAGACGATGCAGCCAGTATTCGCTCCTGTCGCATAATTAGTGCCATTTGTGCAAGTGGTGTTTGGATTGGCAACACCTGCTACTTGAGTGTTTGCTTCAACAATTCCTGAATTGGGTAATCCGTCATCTAGTTTCATATCCAGAGCTTGAGACACATCACCTGTAAAGCCAGAACCCCAAAGAAAATCATTTCCGCCGACTGGCAGCGAACCAATTTGAATGATTACGTCGTTGAATCCCGGTGGAAAATCGGCCGCCAACCCACTTGGCGCTGTAAACAGGAATTCTCCTATTTGGGGATTGATTGGTGTTGCAGGTATGTTCGTGCCGGGTGTCGGCGAGTAAGCGTAAGATGAACCCAGCAAGCCCCCCGGAATCAGACCAGCCTGAGAAAGCTGCTGATTTGCCCAAGTAGATTCAATGTTACCATTCACCCACCACGGGTTGATGATGCCATCCCCGTTCCCGTCACAAGTTCCCGTCGAAGCAGCGGTTGAAGTTCCCGGACAACCATCAGTGCTATTCGTTCCGAAGAACGAAGTGGCATTGGCACAATCACCCGGTATGCAATTGTATTTGACGCGGAACGTATTGACCGCTGTTTGGTATTTCTCAATTTGCGATATGGTGGCGCGTATCGTCGCAACTTTGATCAAATCCTGTCCCACCAACACTCCGCCGATAATCAGCCCGATGATGACCAGCACGATGGACAATTCAACGAGCGTGAAGCCAGCGTTGCCACTGATCCTAAAAATAACAGGCGGTGCAACCATTGTGCATTCTCGTTCCGTGGAAATTTTCACACTCGAATATACCGGCCAGAGCATTAAGAAAGATTTAATTTTTTGGAATTGCCACGCATGAAGCAAAGGCTTTAGCCTTTTGGCAAGCAATGGACGACCTGATTAAACTTGTCCGCACCTACCGGGTGACGGCGGGGCTATTGGAGCGGCAACGGCTGGCGGAAGCAATCTTCCGCCTGATTGAGCCGGATTTGCGTTTCTTTGTATTCAGCGCCATCCAGCCGCCAGCCGCCCAAGACGTGTTGCAGGAGATTTTGAAATCCATCGTCGTCAGCCTGCCGAAGTTTGCAGGCGGGACGGAAAAAGAATTTTGGGCGTGGAGCTACCGCATTGCCCGGAACCGGCTGAATGACCATTTCCGCAAGCAAGCCAACGACCGCTTGCAGCCCATGCCCCAGGACGAGCTTTTGGACTTGCTGGACGCATCAGAGCAGGCTGAACCCCTGACGGCGGCAGACCGGCACGATTTGGAATATGCGTTGAAGTTGCTGGACAGTTCAAAACCCGAATGCCGGGATTATTTGTGGAATCATTATGTGATCGGATTCGATTACGGCGAGATTGCCGAGGAACAAAACCTGAATTACGATAATGTGAGAATGAAAATCGGGCGATGCTTGGACGAAGCCAAATCGCTCGTAGCCTGACCATGCCAGACCAAAACACAGACGCCGAAGCCGCCCTGCAAAAGCTAGGGCATCGGTTGCGCCTTGGCTGGGCAAAGAAACATCCCACCCCGGACAAAAGCCTTGAGTCAGTCAAGAACACCGTGCGGGAGCAATGGGAACAGGAGCAGACCATAAAGCGCACCAGCCCGTCCGCGCCCAGCCCCGCAAAAGACCGGCAGCCGAAGCCGCCGGAACCGGAACGGTAGAATTATTTTCGATGCCGGATGGCATTGATGAATTTTGCAAAAGCGGCAATCAGTTCCGCGATTGCGTTAATCAGCAAGGCGACGGTGATAATTTTCATGGTTTTTCTCCTCATTTTGTCCGCCTTGATTGGCGGGACGTGAACAAGGAAAAGCCAGTGGGGAAAACATAGTGCGAAAGGCCGCAACGCGCCGGAGGCCGGGGCGAAGCTGCACACGCGAAGGACGGAAGCAAGCAGCCTTTCGCACTATGAAACCACTGGCAAATTGTTTCACGCTCACGCCAGAGGCGGCAGAGAGAGAAAACCTGATTTCAAGTCGCCAAGAGATTAACCGCGCCGCTACTTTTTCGGCGTGATGCCATCCAGATAATCCGCCCACCATTGCATCATCTTCCGGCGTTCCGGCAGGTATTCAGCGTGGTTATAGGCGGCGCGAACCTTGTTGCGCTCGACATGGGCAAGCTGGCGTTCAATCACGTCCGAATGAAATCCAAGTTCATTCAGGATCGTGCTGGCCGTGGCACGGAAGCCGTGACCAGTGGCTTTAGAATGATACCCCATGCGATACAGGGCAAAAAGAACAGTGTTCTCGCTCATAAAACCTGCGGGCTTGTGCTGGTTCGGAAAAAGATATTTCCGGTTGCCGGTATGTTTTTTAAGTTCTTCCAAAACGGCCATTGCCTGTGTGGAAAGGGGAACAATGTGCAGGTCTTTCATTTTCATGCGCTCCGCCGGAATGCGCCAGTCCGCCTTGTCGAAATTGATTTCCGGCCATTCCGCGCCGCGCAGTTCAACGGTGCGAACAAATGTCAGCAACAAAAATTTCAACGCCAGCTTGGTTTCCAAGTTGCCGTCATAGTTTTCCAGTTTTTGCAGGTATTCCGGCAATTCGCTCGCCTTGAGATAGGCATGGTGTTTTCTAACGGGAGTTTTCAACGCCCCGCGCAAGTCCGTGACCGGATTGCGGTCAACGCGACTCGTCGTGATCGCATAACGAAAAACCTGCCCGCATACCTGCATCATGCGTTGCGCCATGTCCAGCGCCCCCGATTTTTCGATGACCCGCAGAACGTCCAGAATGTCCGTGGTCGTAATTTCGGCCAGCGGCCTATGTCCAAGTTTCGGAAAAATGTGATTTTCCAGCCGCTTGGTGACATCAGCAGCGTAAAGTTTAGACCATTGGTTTTTATTTTGTTCAAGCCATTCGCGGGCGATGGATTCAAAAGTGTTTTCCGCCTTGATGGAAACAAGGCGTTTGGCAACCCGCTTGGCCTCGCCGGGGTCGTTGCCCGCCGCCAGCAGCTTGCGCGCTTGCAAGTGCTGTTCCCTTGCTTCCATGAGGCTGGTTTCGGGGTAGGAACCCAAGGCCAGCAATTTCTCTTTGTCAGCAAAGCGGTATTTGTAACGCCACCACTTGCTGCCGGACGGTTGCACGAGCAAATACAGCCCGCCGCCATCGGCCAGCTTGAAGGGTTTGGCTTGCGGCTTGGCTTTGCGAATCGCCGTGTCTGACAGGGGCATGGGGGTAACTCCTTTGCGTGAGGGGGTAACTTGCCATCCGTCTTACCCCCATTTGCCGGTGGTTGTCAATAGCCCGGCCTGAATGGGGATGGCCGCTGAAATCCCTGTGACCCGCTGTTTCCCTACGTTTCGTGACCCGGAATGGACGGGGGCGGTCAGGTAGTTGGCGGAGGGGATGGAATCCACATTGGCAAAATAACCGATTGTTAATTAAGCTGAATGCGGAATCTGAAAAATGAGCTTACCCCCAATTTTACCCCCAAAATTCACGCTCATTTTTTGCCTCAAAGCTAGAAATCCCAGAAACCCTTGGCTTGCTTTTCTTGGGCCTTGCCTTCGCTTTCCATTTTGTTTTTCATGCCGCTGGTAATGTTTCTTGTTGCATCCGCATTTGATTGAATGACATCCGTAGTGGCAGCCTTTTCTTTCAAGTCTTGATCAATATAATCGTTTGCGCGACTGACTTTTGCCTTTTTAGCATCTAAATCAGTTTTCATGCTATCAAGCTGAATCTGGCGCAAATTATCCTCATAGGTCTGTTCACGCTTCTTTTCAGCCTCCTGAAGTGCCTCATCTTTAGCGACGCGGGCATTATGGTCAGCAATGGCCGCCTCCCGAAGCGCTTGCTCTTTCGCCTCCCGTTCTTTCTGCGCTGCCAGCGCTGCTTTCCTTGCTGCATCTTCAGTAGATTTTTGATCAGCCTCGGCATTAGCGACAGCACCGATTTGATCCTGCAATGGTTGTTGTGAGTAGGCATACGCAGGTATGAGCGCTAACGACACCATCAAAACTGATGAATAACGCATATTGTTTTCCTCCTATTGTTCAGCTTTTTCTGGGCACGTAGCATTGGGTTGAATACGGGTTTCCTTTGCTTGTGTTGTAACCATAATCGCCGTTCCGGGGGTAAACTCGCACAAACGCCCAACTTGCGCCGAGTGAAGTGTCTTATGATTGCGTGTGTAGCTAATGGAGACACCGTCAACCAGCACTTTATCAGGAACCATTGATCCTGCTGCTACGCCCACAGCGGCACCGCCAGCACCGCCTACTACTGCGCCGTTACTTTTATTTTGAGCTATTTGGTGGCCAGCTACAGCACCGCCGAGCGCTCCCAAAACACCGCCAATAACCTGAGCATTTTTCTTTCCTTCTGCGTTGTCCACTTCAATCTTGGCTGGAAGCACCGCAAGGATTTTTACTGTTTTTGCTTCCTGCTCCTGATTGACCTGCCCAGCCTTATATACGTTTCCCGCATATTGCTGACCATTTGCCATGCAACCGGATAAAAGAACGGCGGAAGCAGATAAGATAACGAAAGACGGTGACTTTTTTAGCATGACAACCCCCTGAATTAAATGATGAAAGGATAACTAAAGTTTCCAAAACTGTGCTTCGTAATGACTCATAATTCTGGCCACGTATTTTTTTACGACCCAAAATATAAAAGCAACGTTTGTTGCCAAAACAATCAGTTGCCTATACGGCTTATACGATCCCTTTAACTTCATCAACATGAAAAAATGGGACGAGCAACGGCCTCAGTTTTTATCCGGCGCTTTTCCCAATCAAGACTGCGCTTGTGCGCGGCATAATTACACGCACTGCATATCCAGTGACCGTGTCACCTCATTCGACCCTCTGACTTATCATGCAGCAAGAGTTTCCGTGCGCCATAGAGGATTACCCCGACGCCGACCACGGCGCTTGCAATAGCCAAACCCTTTTTGCCAGTCCATTTTTCTTTGGAAACTCGCTCAACCCAGCTTTCACCTGTGCGCATGGCAAAAAGCCCTGACGGCTCGCCTTTGGCTGACTGCCGTGAACCTACTGTGGCTAGGGCAGTCAGCGTATTTAGAATCGCTGATAGTTCATTCCCGGTTATGGAGTGACGCATACGCCTAGTGCCTCTCGATGGATTGTTCCGCCAGTTGTTTGATGAGTTCGTGAATGTCTTCCGCCCGCCAAGCGGTGCAATGCTCCGATAATTTCACCGGCTTGGGAAAGCGTCCTGACCGGACGCCGTTCCACCAGCTTGTCTTGCCCAGCGGGATGACCGCCAGGACTTGCGGAAGCCGGACAAAACCGGTTTCTGGAATAGTGTGAATCATAAACTCCCTTTCTGTTACCCTGTTAAAATCATTACCGCCGCCCCGGCGCTAATGCAGCTTCGGCGGCTGCCTGACGAGTGGAATGTCTTCCGTTTCCTCAACGGCTGGCCCGTTTTCCTTGACGACCACTTCAATGGATTCAATCAGCGGGGCTTTGGCGTCTTGGGGCGCGGGCCATCTGTCCGCGTCAAATTCCTGTATGTAATCCGCCGTGCCTAATTCCAACGCCATCACGATTGGCGATAAATTTGTCCCGCGCACCTTCACAATCAGGAACGTGTAAAGCAGCACCAGATGCGTCACGTTAGGGCCGCTATAAACCACGTCCAGCAGGTAGTGATAACCCGGCGAGCGCGTCGGGTCATCTTCGCTGGCCCGCCGGATTTTCAGGCGGGAAACCCGGTCTTTGGCGTCAAACGCCATATACTCATCCGGGCCTTTGGGCGGGGGCGGCTGCGCCACCACGCCATCCGGCTTTTTCCGGTATTGCGCCAGTGGGTCGCTCATACTTCCCTCCCCACGGCATCCCGCCGCACCTGTCGCTGCGGGGGTGGCGCTTGCCGGTCCATTTGGCGAATGTGGGCGGCATACAGGGCAATGCCACCGGTCAGCTTAATCATGCCAATATGAGCGACCGTTTCCGCACAAGTGAAGGCGTTCACGGCCTGTTTTTTGATTTCGTCGGTTGGTTTCATAAATTTCAGTTCACCTTTCGATTTCCGGCCCGGCCTTTTGGCGGCTGCGTTCCACCAGCTTCCGCCAAGAGTCTTTGACAACCGTTGCGGCTTGTTCACGGATGCGGGACATGAAGGTGATGGATTTTTCCCACCAAGTATCACCCATCCCAACTTGAGCCACTTCGCCGCGCTTAAACACGGCTTTCACCATGCCCCTGATTTCGTTCATCATTTTCACTTCCCGGACGGCCTTGAACCGCTCCGGGTCTTCGACCACGCCGCGCTTTTTCATCCCCACGGCTTCCTTGCCTAATTTCGGCTGCGGCACTTGGTCAATCCCACGGTCTTTCAATGACCGATGGTCAACACGTTCCGGGCGACCAGCTTTTTCCAAAGCCGCGTTTTCCGCCGCGCACCATGATTCTCGCCAGTGAATCAGCAACCCCTTGTCATTCCATTCGCGGGGTTTCTTGGCGCTGAATTTATCGCCGTCAATGGTTCGCATGGTGGCGAGAATGTGGACGTGGGGATTTTTACCGCTTCTGGGATTGTGCAGGGACACTTCGGCAATCATGCCCTTGCTGACCAGTTCCCTTTCCGCCCACTCCACGGCGGCTTCAAATTGCTCTTTGGAAGAAAGCTCCCTGGGGACAGCTAAAATAAATTCGCGTGAAAGTTGAGCATCTTTGCGTTTCTCGCCCAACTCGACCGCATTCCAGAGGGAGGCGGTTTTGGCCGTCCATTCGGGCGAATTGTCCGGCCTCAAAATGACCGACCCGACGACGCCTTTTGTCCGGCTGGAATAGTCGTGGATTTTGTCGGCTCGTTCATCCCGGATTTTTGTGCCGGTGCGATAGGCGGCAGCGGCGACGGCGGAGTGTCCGCTTCCCCGGCTGATGATCTTCGCCTCTAATCTGAAAATTGCCATACTCCTCCTCAGTCGTTGGCAACACCCTATTACGAACAGTATATCAGAAATTAACAGCCATGTCCCACGGAGACTGGCTCTGGCTGCGGGTTTCCGGGGATTGTCCGTTCCCGTCCGCGAGCGAAAAAAGCGAGTGGGTAGCGAATTGAAACAAGTGCGACGGCCACGAGCGGGGCCGGGGCAAAAAAATTTGCTAACAGCGCGGTTATACATCGTGCCGATGTTGACCGCGCCAGAAGGGGACTCAAACGCCGTCCCCTATTTGGATTTACCCCGCTTTCACGGCCTCCGCTCTGACGCTCCGGCAGGGGCTTTGCCGCCCCTTAAACCCCGGCACAAGGGCGTGCCGCCCTAGACCCTGCCCAAAGGTTGCCACCCTTGGAACCATGCCCAACCGTCCGCCGGTTGGATGCCGCCAGAGCCTTGCGCTCTGGCAGGGGCAAGCCCCTGACACCCCGAAGCCGGTTTTCCCTTGCCGGAAAAACCGGGGCTTGCCACCCTTTTGCATGAAGGCTGGCAAAAATGAGTTGCCCGAATTCCACCCGCAAACGGTGTTGCGGGATTGGGGCAATGGCGAAGGCTTCCGCCTTGCCGACGCCCTAACGGGCGTCTGCGTTTTCGGTGCAACCGGAAGTGGAAAAACTTCCGGCCCGGCCAAGCACCTGGCCTATGGCTATCTCGCCGCCGGTTTCGGCGGCTTGGTGCTTTGCGCCAAAAAAGAAGAACGCCGGCAGTGGGAACAGTGGGCAGCCGAAACAGACCGGACGGATGACCTTGTCATCATAGATGCCAACGGGGGAAACCGCTTCAATTTCCTAGATTGGGAAGCCAGCCGACCGGGGGAAGGCGGCGGCTTGAGCATCAACATCGTCAACCTGATTGACGAGATCGCCACGGCGATTTCCGGCAAAGGTGACGGCAAGGGCGGGGACAACAAGTTTTGGGAGGACAGCCTGCACCACATGAATACCAATCTGGTCGAACTGCCCCTGCTGGCAGGGCTGGATGTCACCCTGCCGCTGCTCCGGTCAATCCTGACCTCTGCCGCCATCAGCCGGGAGCAGGTCAACGACCCCCAATGGCAGAAAAACAGCACTTGCTGGGCAATGATTGCCGAGGCCGACAAGATGACCCTAAAGGGCGACCCAAAGGCGCGGGCGGATTTCGAGGAATGCCGCAATTACTGGCAACAGGAATTTCCCGACCTGCATGAGAAAACCCGCAGCCTGATTGTTCTGACGTTTTCGATGCTGGTAAAGCCGCTGCTTACGCGGCCATTGCGGGAAATCTTTTCCGCCGACACCAACATCAAACCGGAGGACACATTCGAGGGCAAGATTATCATCGTGGACATTCCCGTTCAGGAATACCGGCTCGTTGGCCGGATTGCCAACCTCGCTTGGAAATACTGTTTTCAAGTCGCCGTCTTGCGACGGATGCAGCCCGCCGACCGGCAGAGCTTTTTGCGCCCCGTATTTCTTTGGGCGGACGAAGCCCAAAACTTCGTCACAAAATTTGACGCCGAGTATCAGGCCGTCGCCCGCTCCGCTGGCGGATGCACCGTTTATCTGACCCAAAATCTTTCGAGTTACATCCGCGTGCTGGATAGTTACCCCGCCGTCGAATCATTGCTCGGAAATTTGCAGTGCAAATTCTTTTGCCAGAACAGCGGCGACACCAACGAATGGGCGGCCAGACTTTTAGGCCAGCGATGGGTTATGAAGACGGGCACAAGCGCGGGGCATCAAACGAACGAGCCGTCACCCAAAAACCCGGAAGAACAGCGCAGCCATAATTCCGGGGTGAACCGCAAAGAAGAACAAAGACTTTTTGTGGAGCCAGCGACCTTCACGACGTTGAAACGCGGCGGCGAAATGCACAATTTTCAGGTGGAGGCCATCGTCTATAACGGCGGAAACCTGTTTTACGAGGGCAGGCTGGCGCTGCCTTTTCGACTACTGACTTTTAACCAACGATAAATGCCACCCCAACCACAACAAGGCCAGACGTTCCGCGAGAGCTACGCAATGGCGAAATGGCTGATGCAGTTCCCCGCCTTGTCGGTAATGGTTTTCTTGCGGCGGGATTTGGGCTACCGGCTGCTAGACCCGCTTCGTGTGCTGGGCATCACAATTTTTTTAGTGGTGGTTTCCGTGCTGGCACAACCCGGCAATGAGGACGCCAAGCCGGTTTATTTGCTCATGTTCGGCATTGGATTTTTTATTTTGGCCGTGGCGCAGAAAATTAAACGCTGGACGGAACTTAACCGCGCCGTCCGGCAGCATAGTTATTATATCGGCACTTCGCCCTTTGCGTTTCGCTGGCTTCCAGCTTTCATGCACCGCAACCGGCGCGTCGCCCGTTTCATTGACCCGCTGTTTTGCGGACTGATTGGCTTTGCCTGTTTTCCGCTGTCACACGCGCTGGCGTGCTGGCTTGTTTTTTCGGCGTTCTGTCTGCGGGCTTATGAATACATGATTCACGAACGCGACCGAAACCTAGACTTGGACACGCTGGACGGCCTCATCAATGCCGAAAGCCAAGGCCAGACCGTCGAGCAATTCGAGAATGTTCAGGACGCCCGCCCGCAGCAACAGGCCACCGGCATCCCCACCGGATTAGGGCAGGATGTTCGGGAACACATCAGAAACAGAAAAAGAAAAAAATGAGCACCCCAACCGATGAAAAAAAGACCCGCGCCCGCAAATGGGTGAACGGCTACACCGTGGCCGGAACTGCCGTCGTTATCGCCGCCATCATCCCCGGCACGACCTCCACGGCTTTGGCTGCGATGGAGGCGCACATGTGTTACGCAATCGGCAAAATTTATAAGGGTGAAAATTACACAATGAAGGAAGCCGTCGCCGTCGCCCGTATTGTGGGTCTTGTCGCCATTGCCGCCCCAATGGTTGCGCTCGAAGCAATGAATGCAATTCCTGTAGCAGGTTGGGCTGTCAAAGGCACCATCGCCGGAGGCGTCATCAAAACGCTTGGCGAGGCCATCATCGCCCGCTATGAAAAAATGGAAAGGGAAGGAGCGGACATCACCATTACTGACATGCCGCCTGTGCTTGAAAGTCCGGCTCTCGCCCCGGACGCATTGCACAAAATGCTGACCCCCCCGCCTGCCATTCCGCCAAAAATTCCCGCGACCAGTGGCCACAGCGTTGATGATCGGTTGCAAAAAATAACCGACTTGTTCGGCAAGAAACTGATTTCGCAGGCCGAATACGACGCCAAGCGGCAGCAGATTTTGGGCGAGTTGTGAATTTTTAGAATTCTGCCGTCACACGCCAACATTCGGACGCGGTAATCCTGCGTAGTTTAATTGGCGACGCTTTTGGGGGAATTATGAAGCCGATCCTTCAGGAATGACCAATAACTTGTGGTTTGCATCAAATTTTCAATCGTTTCCTCGTCAACTTGGTTATCTTTGGCGGGCAGCGGAACGGTGACTCTTTCGAGTTTTTCTTTGTAGCACTTGCGATAGTAAGAGAATCGCCATTGCTCACGCGCGAGCATCACTTGAATAAATAGTTCTGTGGTCAGCCGAAGCGGTTGTTTTGGAAAACAAACGGCAACGTCATCTTTCGCCGCGAATTGATATGGGTGATATTTTGCCGACAGCGTGCTTCCGTTAAATGCAATTGTCATCCTGTGATGATAAACGTGTTTCTTGATTTCAAAATATCCACAAACACCGTTGTCTAAATCGCCACATGAAACAACCGGAACAATGCCAGCAGGCAGATTACCGACGCTATGATAATCGCCGGGCTGAAGGTCATAAATTGAACCCAAAGTGAACCGTTGCATATTCAGCTTGGGCTTGGTCGTAAGCGGTTTGCTTACGGGTGGCATGGCATCACGAACTTTGAATTGAATTTTCGATGATGATAAATCGGGAATTTGTAATCGGGACAGGCGGGTCGCAGTTGTTTGCCAATACCATGAAAATCGCCAACGAATTCCAAGATTGATATACGCCGCAGCACAAGCAAGTTGACCCGGCGTCATCCGCTTTTTTGGTTTCAGAATGACTATGCCATTTCCCGCACGACCGCATCCGACGTATGGAGGAACTTGCACAGTTGCTTCGCAAAATGAGGAAACAGCGATGCCTATAAAATCAAATACTTTGTCTCCACTCTGTGGCTTGACCAATCCGACAACGGCATTATCAGAAAGACCATTGCCAATATAAGGAACATCGCCGGTTTTATACCTGCTGAAAATATCCGAGCGGGCGCGATGCAAAGTGAATAATTCGTCAATTCTTTTCATTCATATTCTCCCGCTGTCGCTTCTTTGCCAAACCGAATTAAAAAGGCTGCGGTTTGACGAGCCATATCATCAACAGCCCGGCTCAAATCTTGGGAAGATAGATGTTCAGTGTCTAAATATGCTTCTGGAAGCAGTTCGAGAAGTGGATCAGAAAAATCAATTGGTGCAGTTTTGCAAAACTCCGGTTTATTGACTGTCACCGTGCCGGGGTGAGAGATAAAATTTTGAAGCAACGGCAACGCTTCGGGCAATTGGTCTGGTTCTGAACGTGGCGGACGAAATTCGGACGCCGGTAGCCGTTTCCGTTTCGATATAATATAGCCGTCGTGGGCAATCCTACACCAAAAAACTGACTGATCTTTCGGGTGTGGAATACCTTTTTTTACGATGATTGCAGCTACTTGTTTTTGAGCAGCCGGAACGAACAACCCCTCTGGCAAACTGACTACTGCAAGAAGTGTATGCTTCGCCAATAATTCATCTCGTCGCCATACTTTTTCATCACGCGAACCAAACAGCGAGTTTAAGGGCAGCAAACCGAAAAGAATCTTCCCATCAGCCATCATGGACAAGGCTTGAGAAACGAACCGATATTCTTTGTCTATGCTTCCTTTTAACGCAAATGGTGGATTCATTAGCACTCGCGTAACAGGTTCATTGCCTGGCTCTGGCATTTGTGGGACATACGCTGCGCTAGGATGTCCATTGACCGACCGCTTGGTTAGATAGGTGCTAAAGGCATTTCCTTCGGTGATATTGTTTTTGCCGTCTCCACGAAAAATCATATTGACGATTGCGAGCGCGCAAATGGCGGATTCCTGTTCAATGCCAAAGATGTTGTATTTCTTAAATCTGTCTTTTTGTTGAGGCGTGCTGGTGCGACGGACATGGTCAAAGGCTGCCACCAAAAATCCGCCAGTGCCACAAGTGGGGTCTAGCACGATGTCGTCACTCGCAACACCTACCACCTCTACTGCAAACCGCGTAATATGCCGAGGCGTGAGCACGATTCCGATTTCTTTCGCTCCATTGCCATACTTCAAAAAAACCTCGTAGAACTGCCCTAGCACGTCAGTGCTGGAATCCATTGCAGACCGAATGTTTAAGTTCTGTAGTTCCTGAATTGTTTTTACCAGCGCGGATTTGAATTTAACATGATTCGTCGTATTCGTCGGCTGTAGAATTTTTACAAACGGAGCAAAGTCTGGTTTGCCATGCTGTTTCAGGATCGCCTCACTTCGGGCGTTAATCTCGCCAATGAGCACGGAAAGTTTCGTGTCAAGGTTGGGGGGTTCTTCAATTACGGAAAGCAGAAGCGCGGCCATTGTTTTGGCTCGGTCGTTTTTGTTGATTCCTCCGATATGCAGGATTCCATTGATCCGCTCAGCGGCGGTGAGAAAAAGCAACTGCGGAGGACAGAAATCGTGAATATCAGAAGTTTTGCTTTCCAGTAACGAACGAACTTGATCAGGCGAAAGAAACCCGGTCGCAATTTTTCCGTTAATCGTTACATCCTTCCATTTTCCATCAATCCGAATTGCTGTCCTTATCAGATAACCAAGTTCTTCAGTCCCGGCAACTCCTGTCGCCATAATCGCACGGACTTTTCCGCCGCCGTCATTGATCTGCTTACAATAAATTTCTTTCGCTTCCTGCATTGCAACTTCAAGGTCTTTGCGTGCCGCTTTGGCTTCGATTACCCAAAATGCGCTTTCGGAAACTTTGACGATGTTTTCTGGCCGTTGTTTGTCGAGGGCTTGTTTGATTTCAGGGTGCGAGAGGCACTGATTTTGTGTCCATACTTGGCCACCAGCAAAGCTGCTTGGATTTTTTACAACCCAGCCGAGGTCGCGCAGTTGCCTACGAATAAATTCGTATGCCTCAACTTCCGTATTGGCGACCTTGGGCACAGGCAACAAATCAGGTGTTCCGTTTTTCTTTCTGTTTCGCATTAGATGTGCTTCTTTGATGGGGTGAACCGTTCCGCTTTACTGCGTTTTTGCGAGGGGTGTTCCAATACGGACTTTTGCAGCCGGGACAAACTGTCGGCACCCGCTTTGTGTCGCGAGGCAGCCATTCATGGTCACACCTATGACAGCGAAATCCGTGAAGTATTACTTTCGGCATGTGCGAGATTTCCACCTTTTGGGATATTATGTCAAGGGTATTATCTGTAGTAGTTGCTTTTTTGTCATTTTGCCGGTCACGCCACACGGCTTTTCTGATTGGCACGTTGAAGTCCCCGCCCGTCCGCGCAATCAGAATATCGGTTCCCCCGGAGGTCTCCCCCAATTTTCCGACTTGCCCGGTGCGCTACGCCCCGGCTGAAAGGGACTTCTTTTTTGTGCCATCAGGCCGCGATTGGCGCAGCCCGAAACTTAAAAAGGAGACTTCAAATGACTGATACGAAAACCCAACCCGCTTCCAAAGCGCCCAGCCACGTCGCTTACCATGTTCGCAACCGCGAGGGCGGCGAAGGATTTTGGACGCGCATCGGCAGCGCATGGCCGCACGCTGACGGCAACGGCTTCAACATCCAGATTGAAACTGTCCCGCTGGACGGACGCATCACACTCCGCGTCGCTTCCGAAAAAGCCAAGTAACCGAAACCGGGGCGGGCTTCACCGCTCGCCCCATCAATCCAAAAGGAGTTTTCACCATGACCGCATCCGCCATCAATCCTTTCTACACCCCACGCCGCAACCCTATTCCCGTCAGCAAGCCGGTTTATGCCCGGTTGCCATTCGCACCCAGGAACGCCAGTCCCGTGCCGCATCTGACCAGCCTTTACCATTTCCATCGTGCCGGTGAATATGGCGACCGCAATTATCCCGGCAATTGCGGCGGCAAGCTCATTCGAGACTTGCTCCTTTTCTTCCGCTCCCAAAACGTCTTTGACCCGATGACCGGCAGCGGCACTTGCGCCGACGTGTGCCGCGAAATGAGCATCCCCTGTCTATCGCGGGACATCCGCCAAGGCTTTGACGCCACGGAAGCCACCTGTTTCCGCAGCCTGCCCACAGAATCGGAATTCGATTTCATTTGGGCGCATCCGCCCTACTGGCGGCAGAAAATTTACACGCCTGATTCGCGGGACTTGTCGCAGACGCCGACGCTGGCAACATTCCTTGAACGCTACGCCGCGTTCATCGGCAACTGTGCGGGCGTCCTGTCGCCAAACGGCAAACTCGCCATTCTCATGGGTGATTATTGCGACCGCGAAGCGGGATTCATTTCCCTCACCTACCACACCAAGCAAATTGCCTTTGCCGCCGGACTTCGCCAGTGCTGCACTGACATCATCCGATTCAGTCACGGGGCATCCAGCAGCCGCAAGATTTACCGCAGCAGCTTCATTCCCGGATTGCATGACGTGTGCATGGTATTTGAGAAGGCGTGATTTCCCCGCCGTCCAAGAGGCACAAGCAGCCGCTCGCTTTCAGCGTGGCAAGCCACCGCGCAACTTGTGCCACTTGTCCTTTGCCCATTTGAGTCTGACATTTGGCCGTCGTGTTCAGCCGTCCGCCTATGATCTTGCCAGCGCAAGCCACCGCTCCCTTGCTTCACACCGCCAGCCAAAAGTCAGAATAGCGCGACCCCGTGACCCATTTTGATGGCGGCGTCAGACGGCGGTTTTGCGCTCCGGCTACGTTCGCAAGCGGGACTGTGCCTACGCTTCAAAACCGCCGACTGCCGCCGCTAGGGATTGCCTGACTCCATCAATTCCCGCCGTTTCAATTCCGCTCCATTCCACTTCGGGAGTTGCCGGAGACAGGCCGGAGGATGCTTGCCTGTCATGCTTCATGCAGCAGCCATGAAGCCCGCCAGTCGCGCCCGCCAAGGCGGAGCTAGAGCTTGAGCCTTTGGCGACCCTGCGGGGCTAGTAAATTTTTGTTAAGTGTTTTGGGTCATGGCGCGTTTTGTTTTAGGGGAACGCCGCCGAGGTCTCACCGTAGTGCGCTTGCTGCTACGCCATCTTTTTCAGGCTTCTTAATTCCCGCTCTCGCGGGGCGTTTTATTTCCGGCGACGAAGGGCATGAGCCACGCCAGCGAGACGGCTATCAGGTAACGCCGAAACTTTCGCTGTCATGCCTCATGCACGCCGAAAATAAACCGGAGTGTGTTCAAAAAATGTCTCCGCGATTGATGAAGCAAGCGACATACGGCGAGACACGAGCGGCGAACATCAAAAAAAAGCTTATGAAAAACAAATTACAGATTGAAGCAGCGACGCCAGCAAACGCCGATCAGCTATCATCAAACCGGGGCGGGCGGGTGACGAAATACAATTACAACCGCGAATTGCCCACGAACACCGTCTTGGAATTTCTGCGGAAGCAGTTGCCGGAGCAATACGAACTAGCGGAAGTTGTCGGGAAATGGGTATGGCTGGAATTTCCGAAGGCCAGCCACCGCGCCGCAGCAAACACCCTTTACCGTTTGGGCTTCCATTGGAATCAACGCCGTTGCGTTTGGCAGCACCCTTGCGGGGCGTGTGCGCCCTACGCCTCACACCCCAAAGACCCGCGCAGCAAATACCGCAGCTATTTCGCCGCCGATGTTTTGCCCGCTTGAAAGGACACCATGAATACCAACGAATCAATTTTTGGTGAAGTCATCTACGCCTATACCCGCAAGCAAGCCGTCACGGACGGCGAACAAGTTGACGTGAGCAAGACCGCGCAGGAAGCCGGAATCCGTTTTCCGGTGTTTATCACCCGCACCGCCTTTGACGCTTATGTGACCGTCCCGCCGAACGTGAGCGGGCAGGATGAAGCCGGACGCCTTTGGGATGTTGTTTGGATGCTCCGCTTTGCCATCCGCAAAGCAGCGCAGGGACACAGCCGCTTGCCGTTTGCGCTCTACGTTCGCAACGACAACCGCGCCCCGCGCCTTGTGAAGTTGATCGCCACTTGTGGCGCACTCGACATTGACGACCCGCAACCAGCCATTACCATCATGTTGCCGGATGAAGATTGACCGGCAACTGTCAGTGAAAGTGTCAGTTAAAGCACCGAAAAGTTAGCTAAAATAGTGACGAGTTAGGGCGAATTTGCATTGTAATATCAATGGTTTTCGCTAGTTTATTGAAATCTGAATTAGATATACAGACCGTGTCCATCTGTGGTTAAATTATTTTGAATGAGTGCCGCAAAAACAATTGACTGGTCTGCGCTGCGAAAGGATTTTCCGATCCTCGATCAGAAAGTCCACGGCAAGCCGCTGGTTTATTTCGACAACGCCGCCACGTCGCAAATGATTCGCTTGCGGAAGCGCCATTGGGATTTACAATTGAATTATGTCTGCGATTGAACTTATTGCCGAACGCTCGCGCAGCCTGACCGAAGTCCAGGCGGAAACGATTTTGGTTTGCATGGACGCGCTGGCTGAAAATCCCACGCCGAACGCTCGTGATTTGTTGAACCTGCCGCCAAACATCCGCCGGAAAATTCTTTCGCAACAAGTCGCGCGCGCGGAAAAAGTTTATCGCAACAATCCTGATTTGATCGTCGAAGAAAACGAGCCGCCGCTGGAACATGAGTAAAGCGAGACGCGGAGAAATTTGGGAAGTGGATTGATGTAGCCACAGATTTTCACAGATGAAACACAGATTTTTTTTATTTTTATCTGTGTGAATCTGTGTTCATCTGTGGCTAAAGTTTTTGATGAATATTTCCAAACAAGTTGATTGGTCTGCGCTGCGAAAGGATTTTCCGATCCTCGACCAGCAAGTCCACGGCAAGCCGCTGATTTATTTCGACAACGCCGCCACGTCGCAGAAACCGCGCGCGGTGATTGATGCGCTGGTGCATTACTACGAACGCGACAACGCCAATGTCCATCGCGGAATCCACGAATTAAGCAACCGCGCAACTTCGGCTTACGAAAATGCCCGAACGCGCGCGACGAAATTCATCAACGCCAAAAGTTCAGACGAAATTGTTTTCACGCGCGGCACGACGGAAGGAATTAATTTGGTTGCGAATTCGTGGGGAACGAAAAATCTCAAGCCCGGCGACGTGATTCTGCTCACGGAAATGGAGCATCACAGCAATCTCGTCCCGTGGCAATTGCTCGCGCAAAAAACCGGCGCGAAAATTTCCTACCTTCCCGTCACCGGCGACGAAGGTTTGCTCGATTTGTCCAAACTCGATTCGTTGCTGACGAAGCAGGTGAAAATTTTCTCGATGGTTCACATTTCCAATTCGCTCGGCACGCTGAATCCCGTCGCCGAACTTTGCGTCCGCGCAAAAAAAATGGGAATCGTCACGCTCGTGGACGGCGCGCAGAGCGCGGGGCATTGTCCGGTAGACGTTCAACAAATCGGCTGTGATTTCTTCGTTTTTTCCGGCCACAAAATTTGCGGGCCGACCGGCATCGGCGTTTTGTGGGGACGGCAGGAAATTCTCGACGCCATGCCGCCGTATCAGGGCGGCGGCGAAATGATTTTGACGGTCGGCTATGACAAGACGGAATTCAAGGCCGCGCCGCATCGGTTCGAGGCCGGCACGCCGGACATTTCCGGCCCGATTGGTTTGCACGCCGCGATGGATTATCTCGACGCTATTGGCCGTGAGAATATCTGGAAACACGATCAGGAACTGGCGCATTACGCCTACGAAAAACTTTCCGCACTGAAAAACATTCGTTTGTTCGGTCCAAAATTAAATTCTCGAAATCGCGCCGGCCTCGTGAGTTTTCTGCTCAAGGACGTTCACGCGCACGACGTGGTGACGCTGGCGGATCAGGCGGGCGTGGCGTTGCGCGGCGGGCATCATTGCACGCAACCGCTCATGCACAAGCTCGGCGTGGAATCCACCGCCCGCGCGAGTTTTTATTTTTACAACACCAAGGCCGAAGTGGACCGGTTCGTGGAAGTCGTGAAGGAGATTCAGAAATTTTTTGGGCAATGATTTGTGGCCATCGTTTTATTGAAAACAAAAAGCCGCTGGACTTCTCCAGCGGCTTTTCAATTTTCAACTGTAACGGCAACTCTATGAGTGCCGTTTGGCGGTCGCAGACCGCCGCTACAAATTTCAGTAGGCTGCCTGCGCACCTTTGATGGAACGCTTTTTCATCCACGGCATCATCGCGCGGAGTTTGGCACCGGTTTTTTCGATCGGATGCTGTTCGCCTTTTTTGAGCAGCGCGTTGTAGCGTTTGTAACCGCCTTCGTATTCTGCAACCCAATCTTTGGCGAACTTGCCGGACTGGATGTCTTTCAACGCGGCCTTCATGCGTTTCTTCACGCCGGCGTCAATGATTTTTGGACCGACAGAAACGTCGCCCCATTTGGCGGTTTCGGAGATCGAGAATCTCATGCCGCTGATCCCGGCTTCGTTCATCAAATCGGCGATGAGTTTCAATTCGTGCAGACATTCAAAGTAAGCCATTTCCGGCGAATAACCGGCTTCGACGAGCACTTCAAATCCGGCCTGCACGAGCGCGCTCGCGCCGCCGCAGAGCACGGTCTGTTCCCCGAACAAATCGGTTTCGGTCTCTTCCTTGAAATTCGTTTCGAGGACGCCGGCGCGCGTGCCGCCGATGCCTTTGGCCCAGGCGAGCGCGATCTTTTTCGCGTCTTTGCCGGGGTTTTGATAAACGGCGATGAGCGAGGGAACGCCCTTGCCTTCGGTGTATTGGCGGCGGACGGTGTGACCGGGACCCTTCGGCGCGACCATGATGACGTTCACATTTTTCGGTGGCACGATGGTTTTGAAATGAATCGAAAAGCCGTGCGAGAACAAAAGTGTTTTGCCCTTCGTCAAATTTGGCGCGATGTCTTTTTCGTAGGCGCGCGGTTGTTTCGTGTCAGGAATCGCGACAAAAATCACGTCGGCGCGCTTTACGGCCTCGGCGGTGGTGACGACCTCAAATCCTTTTTCCTTTGCGACGGGAATGGATTTGCTGCCTTCGTAAAGTCCGATCAGAACCTTGAGGCCGCTGTCTTTGAGGTTGAGCGCGTGGGCGTGGCCCTGCGAGCCGAAGCCGAGGATCGCCAGCGTTTTGTTTTTCAACACGCCGAGGTCGGCGTCTTTGTCGGTATAGACTTTTGCCATAAATTATTTGAAACGGACGCGAAGGCTAACAATGCGGAGGAGCGCGGTCAATTTTATTAACGGCCTTGAAGCCATGCCCGGACTTCGTCGTGGTTCATAATGTCAAACGCGTGAAGATTTTTCCCGTCGTGAATCAAGATGACCCGCCACTGCAAATGAACGCGGATTTCATAAGCGCGTGCTTCCAATTTGCGGAGGCCAAGTCCGCGATGCCGGTGGACGTCGCCAAACGCGCTTGCCACGTCGGCCAGCGCCTTTTCAAATTTGTCGTGAAATTCCGGCGGGAATTTTTTCAGCCGTTTTGCAAAGCGCGCCGTGGTTAAAACATTTATCACAATTTGCCCGTGAATTTTTTCAGGCGTCCGGCTTTGCGGTCGGTGGCGATTTCCGCCAACGCCGTGTCCACTGCCGCCGTCGCCTGCTCCGGCGTCGCGCCGTATTCTTCCAGCGCGGGAAAATGGCTGGGGCGAAACGGCAGGCCGCGCAATTTGACAAGCTGGGCAAAAAACATGGAAACCGCGCCGCTGGGGGAAACGCCGATTTCACGGCAAACCTCATCGGCTTCCCGCAAAAGGCCACGTTCAATGCGGAGGCGAATTTGTTCTGTCATGGCTTAAATGTGGCATATTTGAGGCAGAGCGCAAGAAGGAAATTATTTTATCTCGTCAGTTCTGCGAGTGGCTGCGAAATAGATTACATAAAACCAACCCAACATTCCGTGCAAAATCGCCCAAAGGATTGAACGATTTCGCATCCAAGAACAATTAACAGCAATTGAAACTCCCAAGGCAATTCCAGCTACAGCCGAATCGTCGAAAGAAGGATTGTTTGTCATCTTATTTCCTCGGCAAAGCCACCTGCCCCGTGCGCGTCAGTTCCAGCACGCCGAAGGTTTTCATCAGATCGAGAAATTTTTCCACCTTGCTGGCGTTGCCGGTGATCTCGATGGCCAGCGTCTTGGGCTGCACGTCCACGATTTTCGCGCGGAAAATGTCCGTGATCTGCATCACCTCGGCGCGCGACTTGGAATCCACGCCGACCTTCACCAGCACCAGTTCGCGGTCCACGTATTCGCCTTCGCGGAAATTTTGCACCTTGATGACGTTGGGCAGTTTGTTGAGCTGCTTGACGATTTGTTCCAGCGTCGTGTCGTCGCCGTGCGTGACGATGGTCATGCGCGAAAGGCCGGAGTCGTGCGTCGGGCCGACGTTGAGCGTGTCAATGTTGTAGCCGCGCCCGCTGAACAGCCCGGCCACGCGCGTGAGCACGCCGAACTTGTTCTCGACCAAAACTGAAATCGTATGTCGCATAAAACCGTTTGGAAACGGGTGAAGAAATTAGCAACGCGAACGAATCGGGTCAATTTGCAAATTCATTCAGGAATCCAGATGACGGGCAATTTCTCATTGCGGTTGCGGCGATACCAATTAAAATGCTCGTCATCGGTGACAATTTTGAACGACGGAAACAATTCGCTGGCACGCACAAGGGTTGCGTCCGCAAAATCCATTTCCGGCGCATATTTTTCCAACAGCGCAGCCAACGCCAATTTTTCTTCCTCCACATCCAGCGCAAACCGATAGTCGCCGATGATTTTGGCAACGACCTTGAAATCGCCAATCAAATGGCTGGCTTCGGTGAAGGCTGCCGCCGTCGTCCACAAACGATTGTGATGCTGCTTGAAAAAATTCTGCGCCCACACGCGGCGTTTCGGCGTTTTGGCGAACGGGCTGACGATAAAACTGGCATCAGCGAGAAACATGGCGGCGGGCGATGCCAGCGCGGATTTTCTCGCGCTCGGTTTTGCCGGGCAATTCCGGCGCGGTAAATCCTTCGCGGCTCAATTCAAAGCTAGCGGAAGTCGAGTCAATATCGGTCAATGAAGCGGCGTCCGTGACGATTTCTTGCAGGAAGGCATAAGCCGAAAGGCCTCGCTGCCGCGCCACCCTTTGAAATCGCATCGCTACTTTCCGCTGCACCCGGGTTTGCAAAAGCATTGTCATACACTAAGTGTAATCTCAACTTCAATAGTGTCAACGCAAAAATCAAAAGAATGGATTGTTCGCCTTTTCCTCCGCGACCGTCGTCAATGGGCCGTGACCGGGGCAAATCAAGGTTTCCGCCGGCAGCGATAAAATTTGTTCGCGCACTTTTTGTTTCGCCAAATCCCACGCGCCGTTTCCGTTGCCCATCGAGCCGGCAAAAATCGTGTCGCCGACGATGGCGATGAGCGGCGCGTCTTCCTGCCAGTTGCCGACCATGTAAGTCACACCGTCCTCCGCGTGACCGGGCGTCTCGCGATGCGTCACGCGCAGGCCGCCGAGATGGATGATTTCCGAATTTTTATTGTGTTGATCCACCGGCGCTTTTTTTGAACCGGAATGCAATTTCGCTTTCGGCCATGCCTCGCGGATTTTCGGCAGCGCCTCGACGTGATCCCAATGCGAGTGCGTGATGAAAATATGCCGGAGCATCAAGTTGTTTTCGGCGATGCAATCTAAAATCGGTTTCGCATCGAGGCCGGTGTCAAAAAGCGCGGCGTCGCGCGTGACTTCATCCCAAACCAAATAACAATTGACGGAAAGGCCGTCGCCGCTCGTTGTGAACACGCGGACTTCGCGCCAGATGGACAAATCTTTCGGCGACGGCAGCCAGCCGCTGGCGATGGCTTCGAGTTTTTGCGGATTGAGTCCGAGAATTTTTGCGAGCGCGTGGAAATTTATTTTGCCGGAAAATTTTCCAGATTCTTCCAGCGCCGACAATTCGTGTTCGGAAATTTCTGCCGCGGGCGCCGCCGTTGTCGCAGTAATACTGTTCATTTTTCGCGCCTTGCCGATGATGTCGCCCAAATGATCTTCGAGATTCATGCGGGAACGGTAACGCGAAAATTTTTCAATCGCAAGCGCGCGGCTTGAACGGCGCGGGCGCGTCTGTTAAGGTCGGCGCATCCAATGAGCCTGTTTCGTTTCAAGCGCAAAAAAGAAGCCGAGCGTTTTTATCTTTTGCCCGGGCAAGGCGGCGAGGCGTATCGCCGCAAGCAACGATACATTTTGAAATGGTCAATCATTGCGGCATTGATCGCCTCGGCCGTTTTGGGAACCTTGATGTATTGGTTTGATCGTCCGAATTTTTGAATGGCGGCGCGCTTGACCCGATTTTTTTGATTGTTAATATGCGGGTGAATTTGATGAAGTTTTTTAGACCCATCGCAATTTTGGCGGTGATATTTTGCGGCAGCTTTTCGTCGCGCGCAGATTTGGCCGACGGCATCAAGGCCATTGTCAACGACACGGTGATCACTTACGCGCAGGTCGAGGATTTCACCGCGCCGGCAGTGGAGGCGTTGCGGGGGCAATACGCGTCGCAGCCCGAAATATTCCAGCAAAAACTTGCCGTCGCGCTCAATGACAGTCTGGAAGTATTGATCGAACGCCAGTTGATCCTGCACGATTTTGACACCGAAGGTTACAAATTGCCGGACAGCGTGGTTGACGGCTGGGTGCAGGACGCCATTCGCAAGCGGTTCGGCGACCGCGTGACCTTGCTGAAAACTTTGCAGGCGCAGGGCATGACGCTCGAACAATTTCGCGACCAGATCCGCGATCAAAATATCGAGGCCTACATGCGCTCCAAAAATGTTTCGCAGGAAATCGTCGTTTCACCCTACAAAGTGGAAAATTATTATTTCGCGCATCAGGACGATTTCAAAGTGGAGGACGAAATCAAATTGCGCATGATCGTGTTAAATAAAAGTTCTTCCGATGATACGAACACGATGGACCTCGCCCGCGAGATCAAAAGCCAAATCAACGGTGGCGCATCATTTGAACAAATGGCCGCCGTTTACTCGCAAGGCTCGCAGCAGCATGAAAGCGGCGATTGGGGCTGGATCGAGCGTTCCGTTTTGCGCAAAGAACTTGCCACCGCTGCCGCCACCCTCAAGCCCGGCCAGATTAGCGACGTGATTCAAACGCCCGAAGCCGATTATCTCATGCTTATCGAACAGACTCGTCCCGCGCACGTCCGCCCGCTCAACGAAGTCCGCGACGACATCGAGAAAACCCTTCGCATACAAGAACAGGCGCGCCTCGAGAAACAGTGGATTGACGATCTGAAGAAAAAAACCTTCATCCGTTACTTTTGAAATTTGCGAACTTCGCGCAAATACAATTTTGATTTGATATGACCGGCTGGCTTGGAATTTCTTTGGGCGATGTCACCGGCATCGGCCCCGAAGTCGCGCTCAAGGCCGTCGCCGCCGAATCGCAAAAAAGCGAAACGAAATTTCTTTTCATCGGCGATGAAAAAATTCTTGCGCGGCTGAATCAAAAATTGTCGCTCAATTTGCCGCTGAAATTTTTTTCCGGTTACAACAACGCCGGAAAATTTTTCGTCACGAATCCGTTTGCGGAAAAATTGCCAGAACCGTTGCCCGTCGGTTCGCCAATTGCCGCGAATGCAGCAATTGCCAGTTTGCGCGACGGCGCGGAACGCTGTTTGCGCGGCGAATTGCACGCGCTCGTCACCGCGCCCGTCAATAAAGAAGCGATTATTCGCGCTGGTCATAAAAATTTTGTCGGTCAGACCGAATTCCTTTCTGAACTCGCCGGCGCGAAACGAACCGCCATGATACTGCTCGGCCACGACGAAAAAAACCGCTGGCTGCGTGTCGCGCTCGCCACGATTCATATCTCGATCAAATCCGTTTCTGAAAAACTGACGGCGGAAAAAATCGCGCTCGCCATCGAACTCGCCGCGCAAGCCTGCCGCGACTTGCAATTGCCGCGCGCAAAGATTGCTGTTTGCGGCTTGAATCCGCATGCCGGCGAAGGCGGTGAATTCGGCGACGAAGAAATAAAAATCATTACTCCCACAGTTTTGGCTTTGCAAAAAAAGGGGTTCGATGTCGTCGGCCCGTTGAGCGGCGACACGGTTTTCCATTATGCGTTGCGCGGAGATTTCGACGCCGTCGTCGCGATGTATCACGATCAGGGGCTTGCGCCGTTGAAGGCCGTCGCATTTGACACCGGCGTAAATTGGACGCTCGGCCTGCCGTTCATCCGCACTTCGCCCGACCACGGCACGGCTTACGACATCGCCGGAAAAGGAATCGCAAATCCGTCATCCATGATTGCGGCAATCCGGTTGGCGAAGCAATTGGCAAAAAATAAAAAGTAGGAGACGAGGTGACGAGTCTCTAACTAATCGGGGAAAATTAAAATGAGACTCGTCACCTCGTCTCCTACAAATTAATCAATCAACTCGCGGACTTTGGTTTTGATGTCGCCGTTCTTCATCAACGATTCGCCGACCAAAATCGCTTTCGCACCACATTTTTTCAAACGTTCCACGTCTGCGCGCGATTGGATTCCACTTTCTGCGACGAGAATTTTATCCGCGCCGATTTTCTTCGCCAAATTTTCCGTCGTCGCCAGATCCACTTTGAACGTTTTCAAATCGCGATTGTTCACGCCGATCAATTGCGCGCCGATTTTCAGCGCGCGTTCCAATTCTTCTTCGTCGTGAACTTCAATTAAAACCGCAAGACCGGCTTCGGTCGCAAGCGAATGAAATTTTTGCAATTGCGCATCGGTTAAAATGGCGACGATGAGCAGGATGGCGTCTGCGCCCCATTCGATGGCTTCGAGGATCTGGCGTTCATCAATGATGAAATCTTTTCGCAGCAGGGGAATTTTCACGGCGGCGCGGATTTGGCGGAGATAATCGAGCGAGCCTTGGAAAAACTTTTCGTCCGTCAAAACGGAAAGGCAGCTTGCGCCCGCCGCTTCGTATTCTTTGGCGATTTTTACCGGATCAAAATCTTTGCAAATGATTCCGGCGGACGGCGACGCTTTTTTCACTTCGGCAATCAACGCAATTGAATCGTAGGAGCCGACGTAAGGAGGCTCTGACTGATTTTTTTTAGTTTGAAACTCGTCACCTCGTCTCCTACAAGATTTTAAGGCGGCAATAAAATCACGCCGTTCGCCATGCTCCAGCATCGCATCGCGCAAATCGCCGGCGGCGATGATTCGCGCGGGCAATTTCGCAATCTCGCGTTTCTTTTCTTCAACAATTTTGTCGAGAATCGTCATTCGAGTGTAATCCAGAAATCTTGTCCTGCGGGTTTGTATATTGGCTTTGGATTCTTATCACACCATTCAACCGCTCGCTCCATGAGAATGTTCAAAGCTTCATCTGCGCTGTGCTTCTGAACCTGAATCTCTTGTCCATTCTCGTATTCTGTCGCCAAATCTTCAGCAGCTAGCCGCACTTTTTCAGCAGCATCTCGAATCTGCTGAACAGTTTTTTGGTCAAATGTATTTCGGTCTGCTAAATAACGCTTCAAAAATTCAACGAATTCACAGTGATAATCTCCAGGCTCCCAGTTGATGTTACCGTTCCGATTGTATTCGTCCTCCAAGCGCCCGACGGAACGAAGGATTTCACCTTGTAAGGTTTCAGCCTCTCCACCAACTGGAACTAACGCCTTCCAAAGTTGACCAAACCTTTCCTCGGTTGATGGTTCAACTTTGGTTTGCTTAGTAAATTGCGCTTTGAGCCAGCTAATCATTCATTCCTCCTCATCCTTCACACCCTGCATCCGTTTGAGCGGACAGCCGGCGCGGAGCCAGCCGTTCACGAACGCGTCGAGGTCGCCGTCCATCACGGCTTGAACATTGCTCGTTTCCACGCCGGTGCGCAAATCTTTCACCATGCGATACGGCTGGAAAACGTAGCTGCGGATCTGGTTGCCCCACGAGACGCTGCCTTTGTCGCCGTAAAATTTTTCCATGTCGGCTTTGGCTGCGTCCACGCGTTGCGCAAAAATCCGCGAGAGCAGCAGGTTCATCGCGGTCGCGCGGTTTTGATGTTGCGAACGCTGCGCCTGCGACGCGACGACGAGGCCGGTCGGGATGTGCGTGATGCGCACGGCGGTCTCGACCTTGTTCACGTTCTGGCCGCCCTTGCCGCCGGAACGGAACGTGTCCACGCGAAATTCATTCGGCGGGATGACGATTTCGCCGTCGCTCTCCTCGATTTCGGCGATCGTGTCCACGCTCGCAAAACTCGTGTGGCGGCGTTTGTTGGAATCGAACGGCGAGATGCGCACGAGACGATGCACACCGCGTTCGGCCTTGCAAAAACCGTAGGCGTTCTCGCCCTTGATGAGCATGGTGACGCTTTTGAGGCCGGCGGTTTCGCCGGTGAGCGCGTCGGTGACCTCGACTTCCCAGCCGCGCGATTCGGCCCAACGCGTATACATGCGCGAAAGCATTTCCGCCCAGTCCTGCGATTCCGTGCCGCCCGCGCCGGAGTTGATGGTGAAGATGCAATTTTTTTTGTCGTGCGGGCCGTTGAGAAACAGTTTCAGTTCCAGCGCGTCGAGTTCCTTGAAAAATTTAGCGAGGTCACGAGTAAGTTCCGCCTCGACCTTCGCCTGCGACGCGGCGGGTTCGGCCTCGCCGAGTTCGAGCATGACGCGGAAATCGTCGAGCTGCTTCTCCAGTTTTTGGAGCGGCTCTAGTTTGTTGCGGATGACGCCGGCCTCGTCAATGAAGCCCTGGGCTTTCTCGCGGCTGTTCCAGAAATTTTCGTCCGCCATCAACGAGTTCAACTCACCGGAGCGTTTTTGCAATGCGGGCACGTCAAAGAAACCTCCGCAGGTGCGTAAGTTTCTCGGCGGCGGTCGTCAATTGGGGGGCGATCAGTTCGAACATGGGAAAAAGGATAAAGGAGCGAGGCGTCAGAAGCCAGAATGGTTTCGGCTTGCGAAAGTTCCGATGAAACGTATGTTTTTTGCGATGAAAGTTCAGGAAATTCAAAAATTTGTGGAACGGCATCCGTTTCGGCCGTTTGCCATCCGGTTGAACAATGGCGAGGAATATAATTTCAAAGAACGTAGGGATGTCGGCGCGCCAAAGGATTATCATCTCCTGATTTACTTTGGTGAAAGTGAATCCGTGCGAATTGATGCGGACAGCATCACGGAAATAATCGAAAATTAACCGACGTTGATTTTCCGCCAACTTCCAACTTGCAGCTTCTATAATTCATCTTCGCGCTCGGTGTAAAATAATTTGCAGGCGCGGTCGTAATCTGGTTCCGGCACGAAGACCTGGGCGGGACGGCTTAAATCGCCGTCGTCGGGCGCGGCGGGATCAACGAACGATTGCGTGGCGGCGATGCCGTGTTTGTCGAGCATGGCGACGAGCATCTCGGCGTTGATGAACGGGCCGGTATAAAAAAGTTTCACGGAATCGCGAGGCGATTGGTGAAACCGCCATTTTTTTGAAGCGCTTCTTGTAAAGTCTCGCTGCTCATTCCTTGAACATTTCCGTCAACAAAACCGATGTTGCCTCCAAATTTGTGACGCGTGGTTGTCCAAGTGACTGACGCGTTCGTCGAAAATTCCAGCAAACCGGATTTCACGGGAACGCCACCAATGGCAAAATTGTCGTCACCCGAAAGAAAAACTTGTGGAGAATTTGTGTTCGTATTCAATCCGACGAAGTAACTGATTTTGCTATTATTGAAATCGCTTGTGAAATTTGTTGCCGCAATCCGGTCTGCGTCTTTTGGGCAAATTAAAAGTTTTGGCGTGTTTAATTCGTTGGACATGACTTGGAAACACGCTGCGACATTTCCAGCGGCAATTGCTTCCATCGCGCCGCCGTTTGTTACCGAAACAAACATTGGATATTTGTCATCGTGATCACCTGCCCAAAATTTGTAAGCGAGGCCGATACATTTCAAAGTTTCAAAACAGTTAATGTGCGAAGTTTCTCGTTTCATCTCGGAAATTCCCAACAAAAGTCCCGTCGCAAGAACACCCACCACGACAATCACCACCAACACTTCGACCAGCGTCAGCGCGTGATTTCTTTGATTTGAAAAGCGCGGTTTCATGGCCGCATGAAAATTTATTTGGGCGAATTGCCCTGCATCACCGAATAAGAATAAACAATCAGGCCGACAATGATGAGAAAAATGATGATGCCGCCGATGAGAAAAAATTTATTGACCTTGTTGCTCTTTTTGGAAAAGGAAGTGTTCGTGTCAAACCCGGTCGGACGTCCGCCCTTTTCCAAATCGCTCAAGCTCACGCCGCGTGGCACGAGCATCGTCGCGTCCACGGGTTTTTTGGCCGGAACTGATGCTACGGCAGCCGCCATGCCCGCCGGCGTGCCTTCCGCTTCCAATTTTAATTCGACCTGGCCGAGGCGCAAAACCTGGCCGGGTTTGAGCACGCTTTCTTCGATTTTATTTCCGTTGATGAACGAGCCGTTCGTAGAATTCAAATCGCGAATCACAATATCACTGCCGCGCAATTGAATTTCGCAATGATGGCTGGAAACCGACGGGTCGGCGATCTGAAACGTGTTATCCTCGACGCGGCCAATCGTGGTGCGATCCGTTTGCAGTTCGCACGCGCGGCCGGTCATGCCCTGGTTTTGGATAACAAGTTTGGCCATAATTACGGTAAAACGATTATGGTCACGAGGCGATGCAAGTCAAACGGAAATCTTTGCCCGCGCGAAAATTATTTTTATTTTTTCTCAATCAGCGAACGAAATTCGGCGAATAACGGCGTCGAATCGTGCGGTCCCGGTGACGCTTCGGGATGATATTGCACGCTGAAAATCGGCTTCGTTTTATGACGCAAACCTTCGACGGTCTGGTCATTCAAATTCAAACGCGTCACCGCAACATCCGGCGGCAACGTTTTTGCGTCCACGGCAAAGCCGTGATTTTGCGAGGTGATTTCCACTTTGCCCGATTCCAAATCCTTCACCGGCTGATTGCCGCCGCGATGGCCGAATTTCAACTTGAACGTTTTTCCGCCGAATGCCTGTCCCAAAATTTGATGGCCGAGGCAAATCCCAAAAATCGGAACGCCGGAACCAACCAGCGTTTTCACTTCGCGCACAATGTAATCCAGCGCCGCCGGATCGCCGGGGCCGTTCGAGAGAAAAATTCCCGCCGGTTTATGTTTCAACGCGTCCTGCGCGCTGGCCGTCGCGGGCAAAACCTGCGTGGCAAAACCATGCTGACGCAATCGTCTCAAAATATTGTATTTCATTCCGTAATCAAACGCGACAATCGGAATGTCCGCCGCCGGCAGTGGTTTATGAAAGTTTCGCGCGTCGGCGATTTTATTGCCGCGAACCAAATCGAACGCGCCACTTTGTTCGTCTTGCGCGTCCCAGCGAAATTCCTTTTTGTGCGTGACTTCCTTGACGTAATCCACGCCGACAAAAACAAATTCCTTCGCGCGGCGAATCGCTTCGGCATCGGAAATTTCTTCCGTGGAAATAAATCCGTTCAACGCGCCGCGCACGCGCAATTTTTTTGTCAAAGCGCGCGTGTCAATTCCTTGAATTCCCGGAATGCCGTTTTTTTCCAAATACTCCGCGAGCGAAAAATCCGCGCGCCAATTGCTGACGACCGGCGACAATTCTCGGATGACAAAACCGGCGACGTGCGGCCGCCACGATTCCACGTCGAGCGTGTTCACGCCGTAATTGCCGATGAGCGGATACGTCATCGTGACGATCTGGCCTTTGTAAGACGGGTCGGTGAGAATTTCCTGATAGCCGGTCATCGAAGTATTGAAACAAACTTCGCCGCCCGCCGACGCGCGCGCGCCAAAACCCTGGCCGTGAAAAACTGAACCGTCTTCGAGCGCGAGAATTGCTTTCATCAAATGGATTGAACTTTAGGCGAAAATTTTCTCCGGCGCAAAAAAAATGCGCGACAAAATTTTCGTCGCGCAGCGAAAGGAACAACGATTGTTAAATTATTTTTTCTTCGCCTTGTCCAATTCGGCGATCAACGCTTTTGGACCGCCTGCGAGATAACCAACTTGCGTCCACAGAACCGTGCCGTCCGGTTTCAAGGCGATCAAGGTCGGAAAACCTTCGATGTTATATTTCGTTTGCAACGCGGCGTTGGCCTTTTTCAGGGCGGCGGGCTGGGGTTTTTTATTCGGATAATCCAATTGCACCAACACGAGATTTTTATTGGCGTAATCGGCAAATTCCGGTTTGGAAAGCGTGTCTTTATCGAGTTTGATGCACCAGCCGCACCAGTCCGAACCGGTGAAATCCAGCAACACTATTTTATTCTGGTTTTTGGCGAGCGTCTCGGCCTGGGGCACGCTGGTCAGCCAGTTAAGTTCCGCTGCGCTGACTTTCAGGAACACGCAGCACACGATCAGGGTAATGATGATTTTTTTCATAATTTATTTCAGGTTAGAGTTTTAATTTAGACCACAGCCAATTCGGGCGGCAATTCGCGAATGAACGACCACGAAACTTCCGCCGTTTGTCCATTATCGTAATGAACGAAGAATCCATGGCGCAATTCATTTTCCACTTCCACGCAGGCCACGACCGCGTTCGGTGAAATTCGATTCGCCTTGCGAATAGTTTGATGTGGTTCGAGAAAGGACAGGCCATCATCAAACTCGACTTCAAACGCGTCTTCCCACTGGCAATAGGCCGCATTTCGCACGCGCGAAAATTTGGCCCGCCCAAACGGCGCCTTCAATGGATTCAGAACTTTCATAAACCGCGCTCTTTCATAATCTGTCGAATCAATCCTACCACTTTTCGCGGCGGCTTCCAATCATCAAGTGAATGAAAATCTTCCAGGCTGACACGGCCAAGCAATTCGCCGTTGCTGTCGGAAACGTGAACATGTTTTGGTTTGTGGTCTCCGATCCACCATTCAAAAACATAGCCGCCGCGTCGGATTTTTCCCATAATTACGCCATCGCAAGTTTGGAGTTTTCCGACCAAACTATTTTTCCGGCTACAACTGTGGCGACGGCTTTGCCTTTGAGTTTCCAGTTATTGAACGGGCTGTTTTTGGATTTGCTCGCAGATTCTTCCGTGCGGAAAATCCATTCGGCGTCGGGATCAAAAACCGTCACGTCCCCGTCCGCGCCCACGCTCAAAGTTCCTTTGGGCAAATTCAAAAGCCGCGCCGGATTGACTGTGTATTTCGCAATCATTTCCGGCAGTGAAATTCTTTTCGTGCGAACCAGTTGCATGAGGGAAAGCGAAAGTTCTGTTTCCAATCCGGTGATGCCAAACGGCGCGTGGTCGAATTCAACTTCCTTTTCGTAATCACAATGTGGCGCGTGGTCGCTGCATAAAATCTCAATCGTGCCGTCGGCCAGACCTTCAAGAATTGCCTCTCGATCTTTTGCGGAACGCAACGGCGGATTCATTTTGAAATTCGTATCGTAATTTGGCCATGACGGAAGTTCATCGTTTTGCGAAGCAGCCAGAATTTTTCCGTCCGTGGCCCAGAATTTTTCGCTTCCGGCAATCGCGGCATCCGTCAAAACAAAATGATGCGGACACGCTTCGCCGGAAATTGAGACGCCGCGTTTCTTCGCTTCACGCAAAAGCGCTACGCTGCCCGCCGCGCTCAAATGCTGGCAATGAATTTTTGCGCCGGTCAATTCCGCGAGCAAAATGTTGCGCGCGACCATCATCTCTTCGCCCGCCGACGGCCAGCCGCGCAAGCCGAGCGCAGTGCTCCAATAACCTTCGTGCATCACGCCGTCGGTCACGAGCGAATAATCCTGGCAATGATCCATCACCGGCAAATCGAACATCTTCGCGTATTCGCAGGCGCGGCGCATGAGTTCGTTGTTCTGAACGCAATGGCCGTCGTCGGTGATGGCCACAACGCCCGCATTTTTCAGTCCGCCGATGGGCGCCAGTTCTTCACCGGCGATATTTTTGGTGATGGCGCCCGCGACAAAAACATTCACGACGCCTTCGTGTTCGGCGCGTTCGCGGATGAGCGCGACGGTGCCCGCATTGTCAATCGCCGGCGACGTGTTCGGCATACAAACGACCGAGGTGAATCCGCCGCGAGCCGCCGCCGCTGTTCCCGTCGCCAGATTTTCTTTCGCGGTTTGCCCCGGCTCGCGCAAGTGGACGTGCAAATCAATCAGGCCGGGACAAATTATTTTTCCACGGGCGTCCAAAGTTTCAATTTCCTTCGGCGCTTGGGCAGAAAGATTTTTGCCGACGGCGGAAATTTTTCCGTTGATGATTAAAACATCCGCCGCCGCGTCGAAATGATTGGCGGGGTCAATGACGCGTCCGCCGGACAGAAACAGCGAATTCACGCGGCCAGTCTAGCCGGATGCGATTGACAAGGCAAGCGTGCGCGATATGATTGGCGCGCGCGGTTGGGTTCCACAGGAATTCCGCCCAAAGCGCACAGGCGGGCGTAGCTCAATGGTAGAGCGCTAGTCTTCCAAACTAGTTACGAGGGTTCGATTCCCTTCGCCCGCTCCATTTTTTCCTCACGGGTTGGACAATCGGAAAAATACCGGCGGATTCGAGGGACTGATTGTCACGGTGAACGGACTGATGGTGCCGCTGCCGGTGGCGCTCCAATTTGAACGCAAGCCCGCGCTATTGGTCTGCCCTTGCACGCTATAACCGGGGAAAGTTGTGCTGTCCCAGGACAAAGTCAGCACGTTGCCGCTTCGGGACAAAGTGAGGATCGGCGAACTGCCGCCCACAGCCGTGCCGGTAACAGTAATTGAGCCATTCGTGGCCAAACTATCAATCCAACTTAAACCGGCGGGAAGAGTTGGCAAACTAATTGATCCAAATGCTCCGGCATAATTCGACGCGCTAAAAAGTTGATAGCTCTTGCCCGACGTCGGCGCAGCGCCAGAATTGATGACAATTAAATCACCTCCGTAGTAGTTTGTCATGGTCGTATTCGTGGTGGTAAGAGAAGGAGCATACCTCAAAATAATCTGATTGGTTCGGGCAATGTCAAATACCAGCGTCCCGTTAAGCGTGGGCGTATTAGTGGTCAGCACGATTGTATCATCAATGGAATAGTTTCCATTAATCGCGATCGTTGGAATGGTAAGAACATTGCTGCCGGCAATGGCGCCCATCCTATCAAAAGAAATACTGCCATATCCTTGGCCGAATATGGAACCATCATTAGTAAGATTTCCGCCTATTCCCCAGGTTGTTACATCTGAAACATACCAGCCATTGGTGTATATGCCACTGCCAGCGTAAGTTTGTAAGCTATTGCTTGGGCCGACGACAATTACGTTGCCACCAAAGTAGTTGGAGCCGAGCGCGCCGTTCAAATCCTGTAGCGAGCCATAAATAAATGTGTCACCCGCCACGGTCAAATTAGCTCCGGAGGTATCCCAAGCGCAGCCGGTGCCAATGATCAAGTTGCCACCGATCGAAATATCGGATGAAACACCGGGGCTGTCTGTCCCCTGTTGCACTTCAACAGCACCTATCAAAGTCATGTTCCCGGCTATGGTCATAGGTGTAGGGCCGGCAGAGCTGGAAAAGTTGTTGAAATATTGCCATGGAGAACCATATGGCGGCAATGGGTTTACATAATTGGTTTGGATAAGCTCAAAATTGTAATAATTGGTTTGATAAGCAAAAAATGGGTTGGCAGAATAAATAACAGTGTTTCCAATGGCGGTCGCATCTAAAGTTATGGAGGTGGCGATTGCTGCATCTTGAAGCAAGTTGAGCGACGAATTCGGAGCCATAGTTACCGTTCCGTAGTCATAAATATATTCAACCACGACATTTGTATCCACCGTAACATTGAAGCCTGAGGGAATATCTGCATCGTCATTTGGCCCCGGCACGGTTCCATTGGTCGCTACAGTATTGTCAACCCATGTAGCTGGATCGGACCAATTACCGCTTTGGACAGCATTAAAATCATCAGCGCGGCTTACAGAAAGGAAATTCAAGATGGAAAGGCCGATTAATAGAGAAAATGATTTTATCTTCATATTATATTATATGTGTTGAAAATTATTGGGCGGAAAAAGTGAAAAGTTTTTTATATTGGTTATTGCTTCAACTTACTCTGGTTTGCCTAATAAAAACAGTCGCATGAAATGGTGACAAAAAATCGAGTCAAAAGGAACAATCTTATCTTACATCAGTATCAGAAAATTAATAAATGTCAAGTTGGTCTTAAAGAAAAAAACTCCGCCACGAGGGAATCGTTGCGGAGTTAACTGAAATAAATCCACGCTCAACTGACCTTACAACGACGACGAAATACCAGCAGGCCAAGAACACCCATACCCGCCAACGCGAATGTCGCCGGTTCTGGAACGGTTGAAAATGTGATGCTGCTATATGTCATATCGTAATTCCCAGAAACATTCGCCGGGTCTATTTGCAGGTTCAGTTGGTTTATCACGGCGCCGCCTTGAATGTCAGTTAAAGTCGGATCTTGAATAGCAAAAGTATAGCTATTCAAACCGGGAGTTGGAACGTTATAGCCGGAAAAATAATAACTTCCATTGTTATCGCTATCAATAAGTCCCCACACGACTTGCACGCCGCCAACTGCATCGCCGGAGTTCCAAAGAAAATTTAACGTGACTAGTGTATCGGCAGGATCAAGAACCGTCTGTTGACCCACAGGAAGATTGTAAGTCAATTGGCTAAATGATCCGCTACCGCCGGGGGCATTAAATTCCAAGCCGGTTGAGGTAGAGGTAATGGTCGTAAGTGGAGTGTTCCAATAACCTTGATATGTCGGGCTACCGGCGCCACTAGCAGGTATGTTTGATAAATAAGCAGTGCCGGTAACGGGCTGTGCTTGCGCCGAGACGATCATTGCCAGACCACTCGCCACCGCTAGCGCAGCCGCAAACTGTTTTGTATATTGTTTCATAGGATATTTTTTTTCTTTTGATTTTGTTTAATGTTCCGTTGATGAAATCAAAGTCTAACCAACATATCCGCGCTTGAATTCTTTTTCTTTAAAGCGTTTGTAAAACCTGATTTTCTCATTCGGATTGCGATAAATTTAGCGGAGGCGAAACTTTCAGGGTAGTCGCATGAAATGGTGACACGAAAATCAATGGGATTTTCATTAAAATGCCAGACATTTTATTTTTTTCTTTCGTTTGAAAGCTGAAATTGGAAACTAAAAATTATGGGTTCATTGAAAAGTTTTCGAGTCAATTTGCCCTGTCACCGTTTTATGCGACTATTGATTCGGAGTAAAAGTGTTAAGTTGACGCAGCCCCGTGGCGATGCGTGAAGCTGGTTGAATTCACACGTTAAAGCTGTTCAAAGAATGGCTTGGCCCGGAAAATATTATGAATTGGAAAATGCCCATCAGTGTAAAAAGGTTTGAAAACGAAGAATCTTCAAGCCAGTCCTCGCAATTTTCACAAGCCGGGGCCAAAGCAAGACCTGTCAATTCAGGTTTTACTTTGATCGAATTGTTGGTGGTCATTGCAATCATCGCAATTTTAGCGGCCATGTTGCTTCCGGCTTTGAGCAAAGCCAAGGATACTGCGTTGGGGGTAGCGTGTTTGAACAATACAAAACAGATTGGGTTAGGCTTTACCATGTATGCAGGCGACAACGGAGATGTTTTCCCAATGCCGACGGTGAATGGTAAACCAACTTGGTATGTAAATAATGAAACTTACAAAAATGCCCATGGAAAACAGGCGGGCACAGAATGGTTTTTTGGCACCGGCGCAAGCACTTGGACGGCAAATTCAGCGGCTCCTCTAATGGTGAGTTATTTACAAAATAATAAGATATGGGTTTGCCCGAAGCGGAGGCGAGGTCTGACTTATCCCGGCGAATCGGGAGAATGGGATCCGAGCATAACGGGTTTTCTTTCTTATGGGTTTAACGACATCAGTGTTTTTGGCAGCGCGGATCCCGATGGAAATATGGCCACCGGGAAAACATTTAAATCTTCCTCGGTCAAAAGACCATCAGACGTGGTCGCCCTCACCGATACGAGTGGCTCAATCACGGTTCCTGGAGGAACTGCTTCTGTTTGTCTGGATACCGTGTGGTCAGGAGGAGTTGACCTAACCGGCACAACTATAGCGAACGGGTATAATGAACGCCTTCAGACCGCTTACGCAAAACACAATGATCGTGTGAACGTCATTTATGTGGATGGCCATGCTGCGCCTTCAAAGCCCAGCGCTCTTACTTGGGGACAATTTTATAATGTTTTTGATCCCACTGTTACATTGCATACTTCTTACAGCAAGACATGGCATTCATCTGATTCTATTAGTATTCCGGCGTTTGATGGCGTCCAATGGTCAACTACGCCTGAATAAACGGATGTTAAGTCAATTGGTTGCAATCACCGGATCGGACCTGTGTTTATGAAAAATCATTTCTACCACTCACTTATAATTCTACTAAAACTTAAATAGTTTCAATGGCTCAGATACTTCGCGACGGCCTCGGTGCGCGATTGAACATGCAATTTTTCGTAAATGCGCCGAAGATAAGTGCGAATGGTGTCAATGCTGATTTCCAGTTCGTCTGCGATTTGTTTATAGGTCAGCCCTTTGGCCAGGCAATTCAAAACCATTTCCTCGCGCGGCGAGAGGTGAACCTGTTTCTCGCCGGTTTGTTTCGATTTTTGAAAGGAAGCCACCACCTTGCGCGCGATGGAACTGGACATGGGTGAACCGCCGCCGTTAACTTCCCGGATTGCCTGAAGTAGCTTGGTCGGACTGCTGCGCTTTAATAAGTAACCACTGGCTCCGGCGGCAAGAGCCTTGAAAATTTGATCGGTATCTTCATAAACAGTCAGCATCAGAATTTGCATCGTCGGCACAATGGATTTTAATTGCTCCACGCATTCAATCCCATTCATGCCGCCCAAGTTTATGTCCATCAAGACGACTTCCGGTTTATCCACCGGCAAACCCTTGATCGCAGCCTCGGCGCTGTTATAGGCGCTGATGCACTTGAAGCCCGGTGAACCATTCACGAAGGTCGCAATGGATTGGCGCAATTCCTTTTCGTCGTCAACAATAGAAACAGTTGTCATATTTCATTTGATTTTATCTGTAATAAGATTCAAGGGAACAACAAATCGAATCTTGGTTCCCTGGCCTGGCGTGGATTCTATCAAACAGTTTCCGCCGATGTCCGTCAAACGCTGGCACATATTATTTAAGCCATCACCAGTCGGAACCACTGGAAATTCCGATCTTGATTGAACAATGGACGAGTTAAAACCTTTGCCATTGTCCCAAATGCTTATTTCAAACGCTGCGTTGCTGGAAATTATTGAAATTTTTGCCCGCGTTGCCTTTGAATGCTTAAGTATATTTGTTAACGCTTCATGGGTAGCGAGGAATAAATGATGGCGCACTTGCGATGAAAGTGGATGCGGCGGCAACTGGGTGGGGATGTCCAGTTCGCATTGGATTCCAGTCATCTGAAAATACTCCTGCGCATATTGTCCGATGTAGGATGCCAGATGCTCCAGGGTGTCATTCTGCGGATTGACGGCCCAGACAATTTCATCCAGCGAATGGAGAACTTCGCGCGAAGCATCGGAAATGGAAGTAATTTGATCCTGCAATTCTTCCGGCGCCAGCTCGCCCCGGCGGGCATGTTCGCTTAAATAGGAAATCCGGCACAGCTTGGCGCCCATTTCATCATGTAAATCCTGGGCGATGCGGGTGCGCTCCCTTTCGAGCGCGCGCTCTTGTTCCAAACGTTTCAATCGCCATTGAAGCTTTCTTTTTTCCATCATCCGAACTGCGCCGCCTACAAAAATCAATATACTTAATCCGGTCAAGGTAATGAACCACCAATTCTGCCAAAAATGCCGCAACACAATTAAATTCAATTCTGCCGCACTATTCGTCCAGGTTCCGTCGCTATTGCAAGCTTCGACCCGAAACCGATAGTTTCCCGGCGGCAGATAACTATAAAACGCCGTGCGCCGGGTTCCCGCCTCCACCCAGTCAGTATCCAAACCTTCGAGCCGATAGCGAAACCTTATTGATTCCGGCGCATCAAAATTAAATCCAGTATAGCGAAATTCAACCCGATGTTTGCCCGGCGTGATACGCAAGCGCCCGGTTTTTGGTTCAGAAAGATAAGGCATGGAAACGGGCACGCCGTCAATCAGAACTTCTTCCAGCACGGTATTGGGCATGAACGCAACCGCCGGTTGAACCTTTGGGTCTATCACTACCACGCCTTTCAAAGTAGAAAACCAGAGCAGCCCTGATTTAGTTTTCAGGCCCGCCGGGAAAAAACCGCCGGTGCATTCTTCGGATAACATTCCTTCCGCCCGCCCGAAATGCCGGGGATAAAGCATGGAAATTTTGCCGGCGGCCAGTTCGTCCAACCGCTTTTTGTTCACACAGGCGATGCCTTCGCTGGTTCCAAACCACAGGCGATCGGCATTGTCTTCCATGATTTGTGATATATCATTTGGCAATCCTTCATGAGTGGTAAAGTTTTCTATTTTTCCGTTTTGCCATCTACTTAATCCTTCGCCGCCGGCGCCAATCCATAAAGAGCCTTGAGCATCAAAGTAAAGCGTGCGGATGGCATCACTTAATAGTCCATTACTTTTGTCTATATGCTGAAAACTTCCATTGTTGAATCGAAATAATCCATTTCCATCTGTCCCAATCCAAAGAGAGCCGTCCGCGTCCAGCAGGATGGCAGTAATGGCATTCGTCTGGGAAAAATTCATCGGCGCCTGCCATTGGCCTTCATATAACTGACGGATTTTTCCTTCGCGCGTTCCTATCCATAATGAACCGGTGCGATCTTCGGCCAGAGAAATGATATCTGGCGCCGGCGGTTTAATAATTTCGACTTCATCATCGGCGGCAACCGGGTCTTTATAGAGCAGCAAATTATTTGTGGTTGCCACCCAACAGAAACCATCGCGCGTTATGAGCAAAGTATTTATTTGTGAATCATGGGAAGCTAATCCGGCGGCGGACAGACGGCTGAAACTTTTCCCGTTCCAACGGTAAAGACCATCGTTGGGCTTGGTTACCCAGACAATACCCGGCGCGACTTCAGCCATTCCTTGCGCGGCGCCGAAGCCAAGACCTTCGCTTTGGCTTAAGACGAAAAGACTCTTGCGCCGAAGACGGTTTAATCCGGCATCAGTGCCTACCCATAATCTTCCTTCACGATCAGTCAGTAGCGATTCAATCTGGTTGCCGACTAGTCCGCTCTTTTCTGAAATCGAAATAAATTTGTCTTGCGTGAATTGGAGCAATCCATTTCCGATAGAACCTGCCCAAATAGTTCCATCCGATTCTTCGGCCAGAGTGGTTATGTATGATTTAATAAGATTGTGCGGAGTTAAGTAATGATGCCAATGACCGTGGTCATCGCATAGCACTGAATTTGTGCCGGCGCCAATCCATAGGCGGTCATTTTGATCCATCAATAGACAATGAGAATCTTTTAGAGAATCTGTGGCGGAATTTCCTTCAAGCTGAATAAATTTGCCATCAATATATTGGAAAATGCCGTCGCCTTGCGCGCCGATCCATATTCGCTCCTGCCGATCTTTAAGTAATAGGGTAATTTGCCGGCCTTTGAACTCATTTGCGGCCGCCAAAGTCACTAATCTTCCATCTTGTTCCAAAACCAGACCGGCCTCGGTGCCAATCCAAAGACGACCGGTGGAATCTTCTGCGAGCGCAGTAATGGAGTTAGTCGGCAACCCGTTTTGCCTCGTCAAAGTGATGACTTGACCATTTTGAAAACTACTTAATCCATTGTCAGCGCTGCCTATCCAGAGCGTGCCGCGACTATCTTCACATAGCGCCGTCACCGGCCCGGATTTAATTCCTTCCTGGATTCCAAAAGAGACGAAACGGAGGCCGTCAAAACGCGCCACTCCATCATCGCTTCCAACCCATAGATAGCCGTCATGGGTTTGGCACAAGGCACGAACCGGACTTTGCGGCAAGCCCTGTTCCTTCTGCCAGGATTGAAAATTAAATGCGCGGGCGCCGCCAATGACATTGGAAGTTTCATCATTAGGCCGGGCGCTGCTGCCATCCACAAAATCGCTAAAGGCGGTCGCAATGGCTAAATTATTGAAAGCCCATCCGCCGCCGCCGCCGGCATGACGCAAACGGATTTCGTCAAAGCTGGCATTGGCATTGAAGCGAGTAGTCAAGCCATCCGGTTGATAAGCTTCATTTGCTCCGGGACCCAGATCAGGATTTAACCAGACGGTAACTAAATCATCTTCGCCGGGAATATATTGAACTTTGAAGACGATGGTCGCACCGACCCCGCGCCGGGGATATTGATAGGAGCCGGAATTTCCGTCCGTAGTCGTTTCAGGTTTCAAGGTATGCAGGTCAATATAACCGGCGAGGTTATTGGATTCGCCGGTTTCATCCGCGTGAAAAAATGCGCTGTAAGCCCAGGCTTTCATGGAGTTGCCGATCCCCAATCGTTCGGCATCTCCTTCAAAAAGTTCAAAGCCGGCGAAATACTCTTCGGTATCTTTATCGGACAAGGGAACAACATGAAATTTGAAATAGAGCGTGTCATTGGCCGAGTCATCACGTTTGACCGCGCCGCTCAAAATATCCACGCCTGCACCGGCCTCGTGGACGAGCGTGGTGTCCGGGTCGTTCCATAAAATCACAGCGTTCGCCGGAGAAAAAATTGCGGAGGTTCCAAAAATGATCAGCAAGCATTTCAGCCGGCGAAGCCAAAAGCGGGACGAATAAAAAAATGCCGGAAACGGAAACATCACGGTTGTGAATCATAAAATGAAAAATCTGCGGATACAAGCAGGCAGTCTGTCACCACTTCATGCGACTGACTTTCAGCCGCTGATGCAATAAATTGATGGCAGAAAACGCTCGCCAGATGAATGCTTTGTTTGGCCAAAAGCGCAAAGTATATCGCCTGTGAAATTTAGAAACATTCTGGGGTTGACGGTGCTCGCGGCTTATTTGTTTGCGCCGAAGGTAATGGCCGCTTCAAAACTGATGATGGTTCACTACATGCCGTGGTTTCAAACCCCTTATAGTCTGGGCACAGCTAATTGGGGATATCATTGGACGCTTAATTCGGCGAATTACAATCCCAATGTGATAAACGGCTCCGGCGAACGGGAAATTGCCTCGTGGTATTATCCGTTGATTGGTCCTTATGATTCCCTTGATCCGGCGGTGCTGGAATACCATGTGCTTTTGATGAAGCTGGCGGGAATTGACGGCGTAATCGTGGACTGGTATGGGCAGGATAATTATTATGATTATGGCATCAATAATCAAAGGACACTGGCGTTATTTAACTATACCCGCAAGGCCGGCCTGAAATTTTCCCTGTGCTATGAAGACGCAACGATCCAGAACGAGATCAACGGCGGCAGTATGAATGGAGTTGACGTGACGGCTGGCAACGCCATCGCCCATGCGCAACAAACCATGTTGTATGCGCAGACTAATTTTTTTACCGATCCCAGCTTTCTCCGGTTGAATAATGCGCCGGTGCTTTTGAACTTCGGCCCGCAGTATTTTCACAATAGCTCCGATTGGACTTCCATTTTTTCCGTGCTGAATTCAACCAACCAGCCGGCCTTCTTTACAGAAGACAATCGGTTGTCGCCAGTGGGCGCGGGCGCTTTCGATTGGCCGCCCATGTCTCTGTCCGGCGGTGGCACGTTGACCAGCGACGAGTTGCAAGCCTACCTTACCAGCTTTGAATATAAGGCCAGGAGCCAGTCCTGGACCCGTTTTGTCAGCAGTGCTTTTCCGCGCTTCCATGACTTTTATGCGCAGGCGGGCGTCGGCTCAACGTATGGCTATTTGGACGACGCAAATGGAAGCACGCTGACCAATACCTTGACTCGCGCGCTGACGAATAATTCGGCGGTCGTCCAAATCGTCACCTGGAACGACTTTGGCGAAGGAACGATTGTCGAGCCAACGGTAGAATACGGGTATCGCGATCTGGGAATCATTCAAAATTTGCGACGGCAATATCTTGAGCCTGCTTTTTCCTATGACACAAATGATCTGGCAATGGCTTTTCGATTTTACAATCTTCGCAAACAGTATGGAACTAATCCTGCATTGGCGGCGGAACTGGATCGCATCTTCACCAACATCGTTTCAGGAAAAATCTCCACGGCAAATTTACAACTTGCGGGCATGGAAGCTACTCATCCGGTGATCTACAATCTTTCATACGACGGGGCGCAAGTGCAATTTTCCATAGGCGGCTATGTGGCCTCCAGCGTGCAGGTCGAGATGTCAACCAACCTGATAAGCTGGCAGACTGTCCAAACATTTTCCCCCAATACCAATGTGCTGGTTTTCAACACAAACACTTCGGACGCCGTCTCCCGTTTTTTCAAAGTCCAGTAGGAGCAAAATATGCGTTGCCAGAATTGCATTGTCCGCCGGATTTAGTTATAGTCAACGAATGAAGCGGCAAAGTATTCTATTATTCGCGGCGCTCCTGTTTTTTATTTCGCCGGTTTCGGAAATGGCTTCCGCCGCTTCAAAAGTCCTGATGGTTTATTATATGCCCTGGTTTAGCGCCAAGCCTTACCGCGATAGTTGGGGCTGGCATTGGACGATGGACCGTTTTAATCCCGACACGGTCAATGCGTTGGGCGAACGGCAGATTGCCTCATGGTATTATCCGTTGATCGGCCCGTATGACTCATCCGACCCGGCGGTGCTTGAGTATCATGTCTTGCTTATGAAGCTGGCCGGAATTGATGGAGTAGTTGTGGACTGGTATGGCTCCGCCAATTTTTTAGATTATGGCGCCAATAATGAAGATACCCTAAGGCTCTTTCAATTTACCCGCAAAGCCGGATTGAAATTCTGCATCTGTTACGAAGACCAGACCATTCAGCACATGATTGATGCCGGTTATCTCCCTTCCACCAATGGCGTGGCTTGTGCGCAACAGGAAATGCTCTATCTGCAAACCAATTTTTTTTCCGACGCCAGTTACCTGCGGTTAAAAGGCCATCCCGTCCTGCTTAATTTCGGCCCGCAACATTTCATGGTCAGCAGTAATTGGAATCAAATTTTCTCCGTTCTAAATGCAAGCAACCAGCCCGCATTTTTTACGGAAGACAACCGCCTGCCGCCGGGTCTGGGCGCTTTCGATTGGCCGCCCATGTGGATGAGCCAGGTGCCCGGCACCGGCGGCGTGTTATCGGGCGCGGCCTTGAAAAGTTATCTGGATGGCTTTGATCAAAAGGCCGCCGCCTGGCCGGCATTTATCAGCAGTGCCTTTCCACGCTTTCATGATATTTATCAACGCGCCGGCGACCATGATTATTGGGGCTACTTGGGCGACCACAACGGAGATACTTTGCGTGAAACCTTGAGTCGCGGCCTCACTAACTCATCAGCCATAGTTCAAGTCGTTACTTGGAACGACTTTGGCGAAGGCTCCATGGTCGAACCTACGCGCGAATATGGCTATCGAGATTTAGAGATTATCCAAAATTTGCGCCGGCAATATTGGGAACCTGCTTTTTCCTGCGACACAAACGATCTGGCGATGGTTTTGCAGTTTTATAATCTGCGACGCCAGTCTTCGGCGAACTCAACTATGTCCGCGAAACTAGACCATATCTTTACAAACCTGGTCTCCGGCAAGCTTGCGATTGCAAAAAACCAACTGGATCAATTAATAAAGCAAACTTCTAAATAGTCCCTTCAATTTTCTACGCCATTAATATCATTTGTTGCGGCGTCAACAGCCATATTAGCGAAGCGCAACGGCCATACCGCAAGGTTTCAATTTCCAGTTTGCACAAACCGCCTTTTTTCAGATCAATCGCCGTGTTGGTGTTGCCGGCCAGGAGTAGGCCGATGAACTGGCTTAAGTAAGGTTCGTGGCCGACCAGCAGAATATATTTCGGGCGCGGCCTGATTTTATTGATTTGTTCAATGAGCAATTTGGGATTGCCGCCGGGCGTCAATTCGTTTGAGAGAATCAGTTTACTTTTTCGCTTAAAGGCTTGCGCGACGATTTCCGCCGTTTGCAAGGCGCGCGCAAACGGACTGGAAAAAATCAGGTCGAAGGACAATTCCATCTCATGGATTGCGCCGGTGACTTGGCGCAGACGCCGCCGGCCTTTGGGCGTGAGCGAACGATCCGCATCCTTGATGCCGGGCGTGCCGCGTTCCACTGCAATTCCATGCCGAAGAATATAAAGGTTCATCGTGTTTTCCGTTTTGGCTGCCGCGCGCCGAAGGGCGAGGCCGCCAGTTCCATGCGCTGATATTTTGCGCCGCCTTTGCGAGACGCAACCGGTCGCATTTCATCCGCCATTGCCAGCGCGATGAATTTGCTCTGGCTGCATTGCGATTTATTTTCGTTCGCGGGCGCGTTGCGCCGATACGAACCGTCCGGCTGCAAAAGCCGCGCCTTCACATTGTCGGCGAGCGAGAGCGCAAGGATTTCGCTGATGATGCGCTCGCGCAAATTTCCATCTTCAACGGGAAAAACCGTTTCAATCCGGCGGAAAAGATTTCGCGGCATCCAGTCCGCGCTGCCCAGAAAAACTTCCGGTTGGCAGGCGTTTTCAAAATAATAAATCCGGCTGTGTTCCAGAAAACGGTCCACGATGCTGCGGACGGAAATGTTTTCGCTCAACCCTTTCACGCCCGGCCGCAGGCAGCAGATGCCGCGCACGATCAAGTCAATTTTCACGCCCGCTTGCGACGCGCGGTAAAGCGATTCGATGATTCCTTTTTCCACGAGCGAATTGAGTTTGGCGATGATGCGCGCAGGCAAACCTTTTTTCGCATTTTCAATTTCGCGCTCGACCAGGCGCAGCAAACGCGCGTGCAAATCGAACGGCGCGACGATGAGTTTGCTCATGCCTTGAAACTGGCAGATGCCGGTGAGCAAGTTGAAAAGATTCGTCGCGTCCTCGCCAAATTCCGTTTTGCACGTCAATAATCCGAGATCGGTGTAAAGCCGCGCGGTCGTCGGATTGTAATTTCCCGTCCCGAGATGAACGTAGCGGCGGATTTGCCCGCGTTCGTGCCGCACGACGAGCGCGACCTTCGCGTGAATTTTGTAACCGACCAAACCATAAACGACATGCACGCCGTTTTCTTCCAGTTGCCGCGCCCACTGGATATTATTTGCTTCGTCACACCGCGCGCGCAACTCG
>Ga0207933_1000046_pt1 | contig 116631 bp, 108 predicted proteins | sample NGESurdeep092012_4_FD_184488 | JGI IMG/M metagenome (GOLD analysis project Ga0207933, IMG submission 184488) | Arctic peat soil microbial communities from Barrow, Alaska - NGEE Surface sample F53-3 deep-092012 (SPAdes) | ecosystem: Environmental > Terrestrial > Soil > Wetlands > Peat ... | reverse complement strand
GCCCGCATCGGCAGGCCGGCGGGGGCCCGCGTCGTGCGGCTGCCGGATGCGCCCTTCGAGGCGGTCGCACGATTGCATGCCGCGGAGGTTGCCCACAGCGAGCTGAACCCGTGGCGCGCCTTGCTGGGACAGACGCAGGGCCTGGCACTCTCTCCCGTCGTGATGGTGGACGACGAAGTGGTGGGGTTCATGCTGGCTGAAATACAATCCACGACCGCAGTGGTGCATTCGCGAGTGAGCGCCCCGGCTTATCGTCGCGGGTGGGTCATGATCGTGCTACTCTCCGAGGGGCTGGATACGGCTTGGAACGAAGGTTGCCGCACCGCGCGATTTTCCTACCTCGATTCCAACCGCGACACGGAAAAGCTCGCTCAACGCTTCCATGCCCGGACGGTGAGTGTGGTGACGCACTTCCGGCGTGAAGCGACAGCCTGAAGACCCCTCCCCCCTAAAAGGATGCAAAGTGCCTTATCGAAACGACTTAGCCCCGTACCTCCATTTTCAACCTCGCCGCTTAAATCCAACAGCCCGGCGACTGGCCGGGCGGAATCTGCTGCTCCATTCATTATACGGGGCCTGTCAAGCTCCGACTCTGCGGATTTACGCGTGGCGGGCGGCGCGGGTGGCGATGGCCTTCAGGCTGCGCAGGGCTTCGTTGACCGACTCGGAGTCGGGAAAGGTGTCCATGAGGTCGGGCGCGAGAAGGATGATGTTGGTGCCTTCCTGCATGCGGTCGTAGTATTTGCCACGAACGGCCTTGGAGAGGTCGAGCGGCCGCGGTTCGAGCGGGTCGGCCTCAACGGTGTCGAGTTCAAGAGCGGCGTTTGAGTTCTTCATAGGCTTCTTGTTCGGCCTTGTCGGCTGGGCGGGCCTGCGCCGTTAGAGGCAGGATAAGCCGGATGTGGTCGTCCCCTCCAGGTGCGAGAGGAACAGGAGCCGCTGCCGTGATGATAAACCAATCGTGATAGAGCGCGATTCGTCTTCGGAGTGCAGGTCGTCGGGGAAAGTCTGCGCCATCGGGTCGTCGAAGACGGTCATGGCCTCGCGAAAGGAGACGCCATGCTTCTTGAGGTTGCTGGCCGCTTTGCGTGAGTCGTACTCGAAGGCGAAGCCCATGGGGTTATCTTAGCCGTTGACCGAAGCGGCTATTGCGCTGTCTCACCCATGCTCGAAAACGAGCATGGATGGGGCACCCGGCTGATACAGTAGTCATCATGGAACTCCATGGCCTCTAATTCCAGCACAACAACAAAACCGGTTCTATCGTTAGAAACTCTGCGCACTGAGGCCGCTGCATTTGCCGAGGCGGAGACTCTTCACGATGAACCGTCACTCTACGGAGTGGACAACGGGAAAGCTGTCGGCACGTACCTGGAGCATAAGTTTGTCAGCTGTCTAATGGATAAGTACACATTTGCAGGCGGTAATTCCGCTCTTGGAATCGACATTCCTCAGCTCGGCGTCGACATCAAGGTAACAAGCCAGAAGCAGCCCCAGTCGTCCTGCCCTTTCACATCGGCTCGCCAGAAAATCTACGGTCTCGGCTATCACCTCATAATTTTCGTATATGACAAATCCGACAATCCGGCGACACAGACCAGTCGCCTGACCATGACCAGTACAATTTTCGTCGACGCGGCGCAGACGGCCGACTTTCAGACTACGAAGGGCATCCGCGATATTCTCGAACGAAATGGAAATGAAGACGATCTACTGGCGTTTATCGAAGAGCGGCGTCTGCCGGTCGATGAAATCGAGGCTGCTGCTATCGCTAAAGAGCTACTGAAAACGCCGCCCATGCTTGGCTATCTCACGATTTCAAACGCACTTCAGTGGAGACTTCAGTATAGTCGAGTCATCGATGCGGCCGGCACGGTTCCCGGCATCTATCGCATATATACCAATGCCAGTTAAACGAAACATCACGGAAGTTGTGGAGTTCGGCGATTTTCAGACGCCAGAGTCCCTGGCTGCTCAGGTCACTCTACTGCTTCGGAATATGGGCCTAAAGCCGACGGCTATCTTAGAGCCTACCTGCGGTAAGGGATCTTTTGTATCCGCTGCTTCCGCCAATTTTCCGGAGGCGGAGTTTATTTGCGGCGTTGAAGTAAATAGTGATTATATCGAGATTGCGAAGGGACTGACGACCGACAGCCGCGTCCGATTTTTTGAAGGCGACTTTTTCAAGCTCGACTGGTCTGTCATCTTTGCGCAGTCGAAAGGACCATGGCTTATACTCGGCAATCCGCCCTGGGTCACCAATTCAAAGCTGGGTGCTATTTCCAGCTCCAATCTACCCACGAAACAAAATGATCGCAAGCTTAAAGGGATTGAGGCCATTACTGGAAAAAGCAACTTCGATATATCCGAGTGGATGATTCTCCGCTATCTGGAGTGGCTAAAGAATGGATATGTTATCGCAATCCTTTGTAAGGTCACGGTCGCCCGCAAAATCCTGAGCCACGCTTGGGAGAATTCAGTTCCGATCGATCTTGCCGCAATTTTCCGGATAGATGCTATGCGCAACTTTAATGTAGCCGTGGATGCGTGCCTATTTGTAGTGCGCGCCGGCGCATGTGAATCTAAGTCCTGCGAAATTTACGACAACTTGGATTCGGCTACACCATCGAGTACGCTGTCTTATATCGATGGTCAAATCGTGAAGGGCGCATCGGATTACCGGAGAGGACGACACCTGCTGGGTGTTGATCCTAACTATCGCTGGAGATCCGGCGTGAAGCACGATTGTTCTAAGGTGATGGAGCTTACACATACAAATTCTGGATACGTGAATGGGTTGGAAGAGCACGTCGATATTGAAGACACGTTCCTATACCCGATGTATAAAAGCTCTGGACTCTCCGCAAAGCCAAGGACCGCGCGGAAAATGCTCGTGCCGCAACGCTACCCTGGAGAAGATGTCAGTGAAATAAAGGCGGTTGCGCCAAAAACATGGGCTTACCTCACAAGGCATAGAGACTTGTTGAGGAAGCGGGGAAGTTCGATATATAAGAACAAGGGAGATTTTGCTATTTTCGGCGTAGGACCCTATTCATTTACACCATGGAAGGTCGCGATTTCCGGCTTTTACAAGCGGCTCTTATTTACGGTTGTAGGGCCAATCGAGAATCGCCCGGTAGTGTTCGACGACACGGTCTACTATATCTCTTGTTATTCGGAGGCCGAGGCGACTTTCATGGCCGATTTACTAAATTCGGAAATAACTCGGAGCTTACTTGAGTCACTGATACATTGGGAAAGCAAACGCCCAATTACAGTGGAGCTTCTGAAGCAGGTGAGTTTGGCGGAAGTAGCGCGAGAGGTAGGCAGACTGACGGAGTATCGCCGCCTTGTGGATTCCGCCGATCCGGTAGAGCATTCATTAGGAACATACGGCCTATTCCAAACGTGTTGAAGGGCGCGGTGGGTGGCAAGACGGCGGGTGGCCCAAATCCGAACTCCCCCGGAACGGGGTGCCCCATGTCTCGCTTTGTTCTGAGACGTGGGTGGGGTTTAGGATGCCGCTATGCCATTCCATTGAGTCCGCTATCAACAGACGGGCCACCTCCATTTCGTGACCTTCAGTTGCTACCGCAGACAGGAGCATCTCGGTTCGACTGCCCGAAGACGCGGAGGACTGGGCTTGCACCCTTCCCACATCTCAGAATCGAGATGTGGGGCACCCCATGCGGGGGGGGTTGAGCAGATGTGGGCCCACCCGACTGTACTTAATCCACCATCATCGCCGTCATCATCCGGTCCGCCAGTTCACTCGACGCGACAAAGTACCGTCCCGCCGCGATCCTCTCATTAAGCCCCTGAATCCGCTTGCTGCGCTTGTCGATCTGACCGAGCGCCTTCAGCAAAGCACCCTCCTCAGACGGGTCGAGACCCGCCAAAGAGTGGTCCGAGGCCCTCTTTTGCGAACGCGGTGTCACCGCAAAGGCGCCGTTTTCACCTATCCCGTTTGTTGCCATCAACATCGATTCCAGTTCGCCAATGCCAATCATTCCAATGCCCTCGTTTACCCCTATCGTCAGATGGGGGAGGAACTTTAGAACTTTGTCCTGTTTTGGGTCAGAAAAGATGTGACCACGGGTAATTCGCGGAAAATCAAGCTACTTCCCCGCATCAGGGCAGGTACATCAAAAGAAGAAACCAGCAGCGGACGGGGCCAACGCATCTGCCGCCGGCATTCCGTTAAGCAGCCCGAGGAAGCACCACCGCAACCTTGCGCGGCCTTTTCGCCGGCGCCTTCGGAGCCCCCAGCGCGGACCGCAACCGGACCACAGCCGACGTGTGAATCTGCGACACCCGCGACTCCACCACACCCAGCGTGATGCCAATCTCCTTCATCGTCAGCTCTTCAAAGTAGTAGAGCGTCAACACCAGCCGCTCTTTCTCCGGCAACTCGTCGATCGCATCCGCCAGAAGCTGCTTGATCTCGCCCTTCATGCAGATAAAGAGCGGGTCCTCCTCAGGCGAGCCCGCGACGTACGCAATCTCCTCGGCGCCCGAATCCTCCGAGCGCTCCACGTGCAGGCTGCCGATCTCAAGCCCCTTCAAATCGCCCAGCAGGCCTTGATAATCGCTGAGCTTCAGCTTCATTTCCCGCGCGATCTCCTCATCGCCGGGCGCGCGTCCCAGCACCTGCGTCACGGTGCGGATCGCCTCTTCCACGGCGCGCCCCTTGCGGCGCAACTCCCGCGGGCTCCAGTCCAGCGACCGCAGCGAGTCCAGAATCGCGCCCCGAATCCGGAACTGCGCATAACTCTTGAACTGCACCTGCTTGCCGTGGTCGAACTTGCCGAAGGCGTCGATCAACCCCACCACACCCGCCGAAATCAGGTCGTCCAGCTCCACATGCTGCGGCAGCCGCCCATGAATCTTGCGCGCGATAAATCGCACCGTCGGCAGATGCTCCACCAACAGGCGATCGCGCTGCTGCGGGTCCATCGCCGGTACCGCGCCTCGTACCTCCAAAGCCTGTGCGGCTGCAATCAAGTCTGCCGGAATCTCTTCGGCGTCCATCCACATCTCGTGTACGTTTGTGTCGTTCATGGCCCTGCACCTCGTATTGGCTGCCGCGCGTCGTATGCTCTGCCGCGTCGTCGTACATGCATAGAGAAAGCACTCGAAGGGCCGAACGCCGGCCGGATTCGATTGGAACTCTCACACACATGGAAAGGAATCCGCGGGAGGCCGCGTTGCCACTGCTCCAATCTGTTGGCGCAGTTTTCAAATCGGTCCCGGCAAAAGTGGGGCCTCGGCCGGATGAGGAGACTCTCACGATCTTGCGGCTACAAACTAAGCGCCCTCTCACGAAGCCGGCGCTTAGATCACTGCGAAGGCCGCACATACCCGGGAAGGTCCCGCCTCACCTTGCGATACCGGATGTGGTCGGCGCCGATCTCCGCGGCATCGCCGGAAAGAATCGCGCCTCGTTCCAGCACATGTCCCAGCTCGCGGACATTGCCCGGCCAGTCGTGTGTCTGGAGCCGATCCAGCGCGGCGGCCGAAAGCCTCTTGCGCGGCGATATCTTGCCGCGTTCGGCCAGCAGATGCTCAGCCAGCAGCGGCAGGTCCTCGATGCGGTCGCGCAGCGCCGGCACTTCCAGCGGAAACACCGCCAGCCGGTGATACAGGTCCAGCCGAAACGCGCCTTCCCCCGCACATTTCTCCAGGTCCTGATGCGTCGCGGCGATCACCCGGACATCCACGCGCATCGTCTCGTTGTCGCCGATCCGCTGAATCTCGCCGCACTCCAGAAAGCGCAGCATCTTGGCCTGCAGCATCAGCGGCATTTCGCCAATCTCATCCAGAAACAGCGTTCCGCCATTGGCCGCTTCAATCCGCCCCGTCCGTGCCTGCACCGCGCCGGTAAACGCGCCACGGGTGTGCCCAAACAGCTCCGCCTCCAGCAGGGTCTCGGGAATCGCCGCGCAGTTCAGCACCGCGAAGGGCTTCCTGTCGCGGGTGCTCAGGCGATGCACGGCGGTCGCGACAACTTCCTTGCCCGTCCCAGTCTCGCCTTCGATCAGCACCGTCGCCGAAGTCGGCGCGACCAGCCGGATCAACCTTGCCAGCTCCAGCATCGATTCCGCGCGACCCACCATCTCCGGCAGCGGCTCCTGCGCTGCGCTAAACGCGGCAGGCAAAAGCTCGGGCAACATCGCCGCCTCTTCCACCGCCGTAAACCTCGTCGGCGCCGGCACAAACTCCGGATACTCATTGACCAGCGCCCCATCCACCCGCGCCCGCGCCTCGCGCAACGCATGGAGCAGTTCATTGCGCCGCGGACTTTTGAATCCGCCATTTACCGACGTGCCATCCGTCCACAACACATCGACGTCGGGATAAAGCTTCTCCATCTGCCGGGCAAACTCTCCCGCCTCCAGGTCCGGCAACCAGCTATCGATCACCAGTGCCTCCGGCTTTTGGATCTCCATTTGCGCGGTCGCATCGGCCCCGCCGCGCGCATCGCGCACCTTCCACCGCATGCCGGAAAGGCTCTCCCGCAGCCGTTTACGCAGCGGGCCGTTGGGACTGGCCAGCAGCACGTCGCGTACGCTGCCGACAATATCTTTGCCTATCAGAAAGCTCATAGCGTCCCCTCCGGCTCGCCCAATATTTCTCCCAGTCGCCGCCGCATCTGCGCCACGCCTGCAAACATCCGCCGGCAATCGAGCAGCGCATGGTCCACCGCATCTTTCATCGAAGCGGGGTCGCCCATCATCTGCCCCAGTTCCAAATAGCCGCACACGGTCGTCAGCGGCTGGCAAAGGTCATGCAGCTCTTTATCGAGGTCGGCGAATAAGGTGGAGTTCGACATCGGCTAAGCCACCGCAACATGTTGGGCAGCGGAAACGGCCGCCTCGCCGCTCAGCCGATAGCCCGTTCCCCGCACCGTTTCGATCGCCACAGCGCACGTCTCGCCCTCGCCGTGCGCCGCGCCCAGCTTCTTGCGCAGATAGTTCACATACACATCGACAATGTTGGTCGGCGTCTCCGCGGACATCTGCCAAACCTCGCGCAACAACTCCGCGCGGTTGCAACTCTCGCCGCGCCGCAGCAGCAAAAACTCCAGCAGTGAAAACTCTTTCGCCGTCAGCACGATCTCGTGCCCATTGCGCCGCACGTTGCGATGGATGCGGTCCATCTCGATATCGCCGTGGAAGAGGACCGGATCCGAATGCTGGCCCTTGCGCCCCAGAATCCCCATGCACCGCGCCACCAGCTCATGGAAGCTGAACGGCTTGACCACGCAATCGTCGGTGCCTGCGTTGAGGCAGCGTACGCGCTCCGCGACATCGCTGCGGCCGGTCAGTACCAGCACCGAAATGTCTTTGAACTTCGCCCGCACCTGGCGCAGCACTTCTGTCCCATCCATCAGGGGCAAGCTCAGGTCGAGCACCATCAGGTCGGGCTGGCCCGATTGCGCGTGCTCCATCGCGGCCACGCCGTCGCCCACCCAGTCCACTTCATGGCCTTCCAGCTTCAAGCCTTTTTGCAGAAACAGTCCCAACGCCTTGTCGTCTTCCACAACCAAAACTTTCATGCGAAATGCCTCATAACCTCATCGGGGGAAAGCCACACCTACAGGAAACTCCGGCCGAGCTTTCCGGTCCTCCCGGCCTGTTATGACCAGACGCCAATTTCCACAGGCGCGCGAGTTGCCCGGAGGTCTCATCGGCGGTCCCTCTTGCCAAATGAGGAATCTCTCACCGCCGTCCCAAAACAGGCCGAGGTGTTGCAAAATCGGGCACCTCGAAAGAAAAGACTTGCAGTTCGCTTTTTATTCGCTACAATTTCCGCATGGCGATCACGCGGCGGCAAAAAGAGGTCATCGACTTTCTTTCCAGCTTCACCAACAGGAACGGCTACTCGCCGTCCTACGAAGAAATTGCGGCGGGGCTCGGCCTCAGCTCGCTTGCGACCGTGCATAAGCACGTCACCAACCTGGCGAACAAAGGCATGTTGCAGCGCGCGCACAACCGCAGCCGCTCGATCGACGTCATCCCCCAGCGAACGGGCAAGCGTCCCATCTACGACCGCCTCCCACTGCTCGGCCGCATCGCCGCCGGCAAGCCGGTCGAGGCCATCGAGACCGCCGAAAGCATCTCCCTCGGCGACATCATCGGCAACCGCGAGGTCTTCGCCCTCGAAGTCCGCGGCGACTCCATGCGCGACGAGCACATCGTTTCCGGCGACTACGTCCTCGTCGAGCGCACCCGAGTGGCCCGTGAAGGCGAGATCGTCGTCGCCCTGATCGACGGCACCGACGCCACCCTCAAGCGTTTCTACCGCGAGGGCAACATGATCCGCCTGCAACCCTCCAACACCGAAATGGCGCCCATCTACGCCCAGGCTACGAACGTCAGCATCCAGGGCAAGGTGTTAGGCGTCCTCCGCAAGTACGCCTGAAGTCGGACGCAATAAGCGATGCGAAAATTACGGTCCATTGTGATGCCGGCGTGCTCCATACCAATCAGGGGGAGTTTCAGTATGCGAGGGTGAAGAAACCCGTAGATCCGTTGTAATGAAATATGCAGTGCTCAAGGACATCACGGCCTATGAGGGCGTGATAACCGATCGCTCCAAGCAACTTGCTTTCCATAACTGCCAAATTTGGAAATACGAAGGCCGGTTGATTCCCAGCAGGAATCACGATTGAAATATCGTATTGACTCACCATTGCGGGTCTCGTCCCAGTAGTAGGCGTGCATACCAGGGTACTGCCGGTAGCAGGTATGCCGAGCTGTTCAATAACGCTGGGGTCGATGCAGGTCCCGCTGGCGCCCGTATCGATCAACGCCCTGATTTCAACATTGAGGGGCACAGGCATCCCTTTGGCGATCAGGGTTTGGCGGCGGGCTTCACTCACGCCTGCCGATCCTAAAATAATCGGACCCTTACGAACAACGGGAAGGGTAAGATGGGGCATTACTCGGCTGCCGCCATCAAGACCGGAGCGGAGAACCGAGAGATAAATTGTGTTTCTTCGATAGCCATGATCTGCTTGACCAGGAAGGGATCAAGACCAAAGCGGGCATATCCCACCTTCAGCGCATCCTCGTAGGAGGAAAATACTTCAATGAACTCGTCACCGTGTAAAAGCGCAAACTTTCCCTCCTGCAGCACTAACTCTGCAAGTTTGGCGTGGTAAGCGGCGAGTTCTTTTTCGAGTGCCATTTTTGAGTCACCTCAACGACAGTATCGGCGCGTTTGGGCCAATACGGGGTACAACTTTCGATCCTGAAACTTTTGACGAATCATAGTCGATTCTCGTGTTCGGTGGACAGAAAAATCACGAACAGCCAAGAAAATCTAACCACTGCTTAAATTCTACTCCCCGATTTCCGAAAGTCGGATCGAAGCCCAGAGCAGCGTTGGTACCTTTTTCCGGGATTTCCCGCCCCTTATGCACATACGACGCTCACGATGTACAGTTGGTTTCATCTGTTCCCTATTGGGATTCTGCCGGGTCTCCCCTCTCGGACATCGGATGTACGAGGTTGGCCGCGGCAAAAATCCGCTTGACACGTCACCTATAATGGAGACAGCGCAACATCAGGCCCGGCCAACCGCCGGGCTCTCGCATTTAACCCGACCCTCGCAAACGGAGGTACGAACCTAACTCCTTTCGATAAGGGACTTTGCACAAAAATAGGGGGAGGGGGTGGCACTACTGGCATCTGAAAACTGACAACTGGCAACCGTTAGCCCAGCAGGAACTTGCAGCCCGTAGCTCGAAGCTGGGAACTGAAAGCGCAACCGGTAGCTCGCACCACCGCAAATAGGAGGTACAAACCTAACTCCTTTCGATAAGGGACTTTACCCAATAGAGGGGGGAGGGGTCAGCACTCGCACCAGCGAATTTCATCATCGCGGAACCAATCGCAACTGCCTCGCGTACAACATTGCAGCCTCATGGGAGACTCGCACCTTGTCCACGCAGCGCAAAAGCCGCAAAAAGCTCTGGATCGGACTCAGCATCGGCCTGGTCGCGATCGCCGCCCTATCCGTCACCGCCATCAAAGCGATGGGCGGCCCAACCAAAATCGACGCCTCGCAACTCGCCAAGGTGACAACCGGCGACATTGCCCGCTCCGTCGTCGCGACCGGCAAAGTACAACCGATCACCAAGGTCGAGGTGAAGTCCAAGGCCAGCGGCATCGTCACCCAGCTCGACACCGACATCAACGCCAACGTCCGCAAGGGACAGGTGCTCGCGCAGCTCGACCAGCAGGAAATCCTCGACGAAGTCGCCGCCCAGAAGGCGCAGCTTCAGGCCGCCGAAGCCAACCAGAACTCAGCCGCCGCGGGCGTCGCTTACGACAGAGTGGCCGCCGAAGCTCCCGATCTGCCCATGCTCCAGCATACTTACCAGCGCGCGCTCCAAATGGCGAAGGAAGGCGTGGCAGCGCAACAGTCGGTCGATACAGCCGAGCAGGCATATCGAGCAGCAGCCAACATGCGCGACCGCGCCGTCTCGCAGATCGTCGTCGACGCCGCCAAGCAGCGCCAGGCCGCCGCGCAGGTCGACCAGGCCAAGGCCTCGCTCAAGCAGCTTGAGGAACAGCTTTCCTACACCACGATCACCGCGCCGATGGACGCAACCGTGCTCTCGCGCGACGTGGAAGTGGGCAACGCGGTCAGCTCGATCCTCGTCCTCGGCAGCACCGCAACCCTCGTCATGACGCTCGGCGACACGCACCAGGTCTACGTTCTGGGCAAGGTCGACGAGTCGGACATCGGCAAGGTCTACCTCGGCCAGGCCGCCCGCATCAAGGTCCAGAGCTTCCGCGACAAGACCTTCAACGGTGTCGTCACCAAGATCTCCCCGCTCGGCGTGGAGAAGGACAACGTCACCACCTTCGAGGTCCGCGTCTCCATCGACAACCCCGGCGGAGAGCTCAAGACCAACATGACCGCCAACGCCGAGATTGTCCTTGAGGAGCACAAGAACGTCCTCACCGTCCCCGAACAGGCAATCATCTTCGACAAGGACCGCAACGCCAGCGTCGAGGTCCCCGACGAACGGGGCAAAGACGGCCGCCGCGCCGTCGCCATCCGCGCCGGTCTATCCAACGGCAGCCGCACCGAAGTCCTTTCCGGCCTCAAAGCCGGCGAGACCGTTATCCTTCAGCAGTAAGCTGTCGCCTCTCTTGTTGTCATCCCCGCAGGGGATCTGCGTTACCGAACCGCCGCAACATCCAAAGGAGCCACCATGATTCGCATCCTCACCGCCGCTCTCGTCCTCGCCACTGCGACTGCCGCCTTTGCAGACGCCGACTTCGAACGCACCCTCACCGTCAACGGCCAGGCCGACCTTTACGTCTCCACCGGGTCCGGCCACATCAGGATCACCGCCGGCAGCGACAGCCAGATCCACATCAAGGCGCACGTCCACGCAGGCTGGAACGCCTCGCCCACAATTGATGGACGCATCACCAAGATCGTCGAGAACCCGCCGATCCAGCAGACCGGCAACACCGTCCGCATCGGCGACACCACCGACCGCGAGCTGTACAACAACATCTCCATCGACTATGACATCACCGCTCCCGCTTCGGTCGCGCTCAACCTGCGCTCCGGTTCCGGTGACGTAGACGTCGAGCACCTCGGCCGCTTCATCTCCGCCACCAGCGGCTCAGGCTCGGTGCATGCTAACGGCATCCACGGCCCCGCGGACCTGCACACCGGCTCCGGCGACATCGTCCTCCAGGAGGACTCTGCCGGTGAAGTCAAGGCGCAGACCGGCTCCGGCTCCATCCACATCGACGGCCTCAACGGCGCGCTCACGGCACGCACTGGCTCTGGAGACATCGTAGCCAACGGCCATCTGACCGGCGCGGCGCGGCTCTCCACCGGTTCCGGCTCGGTCCGCCTCAACCTCGCCCCCGACGCCCACTTCGACCTCGAAGGCTCGACCGGCTCCGGCTCCATCCGCGTCCACTTCCCCAACGCTCCGCAGCAGAACGACGACTCCCGCCACCACCTCACCGGAGCAGTCAACGGCGGCGGCCCGGTCCTCGAAGCCCGCACCGGCTCCGGAGACATCGACATCAGCAACGGCTACAGCAAGTAGCCGGCGGCGGCCTTCATCCCGTGGAGTATGGTTGTGGGTTGCGGGTTCTGGGTTGTGGGTTCTCGGTTGTTAGTTGTTAGTTGTTAGTTGAGGAGCGAGAGCGAGAACCCGGAACCGACAACCCGGAACCGACAACCGACAACCGACAACCGACAACCGACGACCGACGACCGACAACCGACAACCGACAACCAAGGATGGAGGCCGTTATCCCTTCCGCGCCAGATAATACCCCTGCACATACTCCCTCACCCCGTCCTCCAGCGTCGTAAACGGCGCCTCATACCCCGCCGCGCGCAGCTTCCACACCTCCGCCTGCGTGTAGTATTGGTACTGCGCTCGCAGCTCGACCGGCATATCGATATACTCGATCTTCGGCTCCAGCCCCATCGCGGCAAACGTGGCCCTCGCCAGATCCACCCATGCCCGTGCCACCCCCGTCCCGCAGTTGAACAGCCCCCCCGCCGCCCCCGCTTCCTGCAAAGCAAAATGCACCGTCACATCGACGGCGTCTTTCACATAAATGAAATCGCGCATCTGTTCGCCGTCCTTGAACTCCGGCTTGTAGCTCTTGAAGAGCTGCACGAAACCATTGCAGCGAATCTGCTCGCAGCACTTCGAAACCACCGAGCGCATATCGCCTTTGTGGTCTTCATAAGGTCCGTAAACGTTGAAGTATTTGAGCCCCACAATGTTCTCGAACAGCCCATGCTTCAGCGCCCACACGTCGAACATCTGCTTGGAGTACCCATACATGTTCAGCGGCTTCAATGACGGCGTCGCAGCATCGTCATCGTCATAACCTTCAGCGCCATCGCCATAGGTCGCCGCGCTGGACGCATACACAAACCGCGCATCGTGCTCCAGGCTCCAGTTACACAGCACGCGCGTGTACTGGTAATTGTTGCGTAGCAGAAAGTCCGCGTCCGTCTCGGTCGTCGAGCTGCACGCACCCAGGTGGATCACCGCGCGCGCGTCCGCAAACTGCTGTTCTTCGAGCAGCCCCAGCAGCTCCTCGGGCGACACGATGTCCTCATACCGCAACCCGACAAGGTTCTTCCACTTGCCATCCTTGCCCAGTTCATCGACGAGGATCAAGTCCTCTTCGCCGCGCGCGTTCAACTCGGCCACGACATTGCGGCCGATGAAACCCGCGGCCCCAGTTACAATAATCGGTCTGCCCATCAGCACCCTCTCGCACTCACCACCATGCTAACGGACACCACCTCTGCCTTAGCGAAACTTCGCGCTTCTCTTCGCGAACTTTGCGTCAAGGCTCCTTTTCCTGACCCCTACTTCGCCGCCTTCAACAACTCGCGAGAAATCACGATCCGCTGAATCTCGCTCGTCCCTTCGCCGATGGTGCATAGCTTCACATCGCGATAGAACTTCTCCGCCGGATAGTCCTTGATAAACCCGTACCCTCCGTGGATCTGCACACCCTCATCGCAAATCTTGCACGCGGCCTCGCTGGCATAGAGCTTCGCCATGGCGGCCTCCATGGTCACCTTCTGGCCTTTGTCCTTGATCTGCGCCGCTCGCATCGTCAATAACCACGCGGCATCGAGCTGTGTCGCCATGTCCGCCAGCTTGAACTGAATCGCCTGAAACTCGCTGATAGCCTTGCCAAACTGCTTCCTCGCGGTCGCATACTTCACCGCCGCATCGAGCGCGCCGCGCGCCATTCCCAACGAAAGCGCGGCGATCGAAATCCTTCCGCCATCGAGCACGCGCATTGCGTCCTTGAACCCGCCGCCAATCTCGCCGACAAGGTTTTCCTCCGCCACCACGCAGTTCTCGAAGATCAGCTCAGCTGTATCGCTGGCCCGCAGCCCCAGCTTGTTCTCCTTCTTTCCCGGCCGAAACCCTGGAGTCCCGTTCTCGACGACGAACGCCGAAATCCCGCCCCGCGTCCCCTTCTCTTTGTCCGTCACGGCGAGCACCAGGGCGCAATCCGCATACGTGCCGTTGGTGATGAACGTCTTCGACCCATTCAGCACCCAGCCGCCGTCTCCGCGCACGGCGGTCGTCCTCATCCCACCCGCGTCCGACCCAGATCCCGGCTCCGTCAGCCCCCACGCGCCGAGCCACTCGCCGCTGGCAAGCTTGGTCACATACTTCTTCTTCTGGGCGTCATTTCCGCCCAGAAAGATGTGGTTAGTGCAGAGCGAATTGTGCGACGCCACAATAATTCCGACACTGCCATCCACTCGCGAAAGCTCTTCCACGGCGAGCACATATTCGACGTAGCCCATGCCCGCGCCGCCCAGCTCCTCGGGAAAAATGACGCCCATCAGCCCCATTTCGCCGAGCTTTTTTACGACTTTGTGCGGAAATTCGCTCTTCTCGTCCCACTCCGAAACATGCGGCGCGACTTCCCGCTCCGCGAAGGTCCGCACCTCTTTACGCAACTGTTCCTGCTCTTCGGTCAACCCAAACATAGCCACAAATTCTCCATTCAGAAAACTCATGAGACTAACACATTGCACCTATAGATGGACACCGCGCCACCAACCCTTCCGCTCAAGCGCTGGCCTGCAATACTGGTACCGGCTCGGGCACCATTTCGCGAGAAGCGGTGTCCAATCCTCAGCGCCAATTTTTTTCTGCAAGAACCTCCCGGTCCCGCGTTCCATAGACAACGGCGACCTCGCCGAATGCTTCACCCCAAGGAAGTCCCCATGCGATTCACGACGCTCGCCGCTCTGCTCCTGGTTCCCGCCATCTCCACTATCGCCGCCCAGAAAACTCCACCGGTCCACGTCGCCGAGCCCGCCACCCTCCACGCCGCGCCGGACAAGGCCACGTCCCTCCCCGTTACCCGCGTTTCCCTCTACAAAAACGGTGTGGGCTACTTCGAGCACACCGGCCATGTCAGCGGCGACGCGGAGGTCTCCATCGACTTCACTACCTCCCAGCTCAACGACGTCCTCCAGTCCCTCACCGCCATCGACCTCAACGGCGGACGCATCTCCGGCGCAGGCTATAACTCGACTACGCCGTTCGAGCAGCAACTCAAGACACTGCCCCTCTCGCTCAACGGAAATCCCACCGTCGCCGGCTTCTACAACGCTATCCGCGGCTCCCGTATTGAGCTTCGCTCCGGATCCACCACCATTAGCGGACGCCTGCTCTCCATCGAAACCGGGGACACTATCGGCTCTACAGCGCACTCCAATTCCGATTCCAGTGACGCCGGCCAGAAACTTCTGCTCACCGTTATCTCCGACGGAGGAGAAATCCGCACCGTTGTCGTCACCACCAACACCAGCGTCCGTCTGCTCGACCCCGCTCTCGACCTCAACGTCAACCGCTACCTCAAGCTCCTCGAAGCGAACCGTTCCCAGGGCCTCCGCCACCTCACCCTCGAAGACAATGGCACCGGCTCCCGCGAACTGCACGTCAGCTACATCTCCGAAGTGCCAATCTGGAAATCGACCTACCGCATTCTCTTCACGGACAAACGCGCGGCTGGCCCGGCCCCAACCTCCTCCGCCCATACCGCCACTCTGCAAGGCTGGAGCGTTGTCGACAACACCACCGGCACCGACTGGATCAACGTGCATCTCTCGCTCATCGCGGGCGCGCCGCAGAGCTTCATCCAGCCACTCTCGCAACCCATCTACTCGCACCGGCCTGAAATCGCCATCGCCCAGGAAGCGCAACTCACCCCCCAGACCTTCGAAAGCGGCGGCATGACGGGTGGGTCCCCCGGCAGCGGCCTGGCCGGCACCGTTACCGACGCCAGCGGCGCCGTCGTTCCCAACACCACCATTACCGCCATCAATACCGCAACCGGATCCCGCGAGACCAGCTCCTCCGACAGCCGCGGCAACTTCAATATGAATCTTCCCGCCGGGAACTATAAACTCGAGGCTTCCGCTCCCGGCTTCCAGCGCCTGGTTGAAAACAACATCACTGTCGACGGCCAGAACATCGCTTCGCTCAGCGTCCCGCTACGGGTCGGCTCAGCCAGCCAGAGTGTCGAAGTATCTGCAGATGCCGTGTCGCTCAATACCAGTTCGGCGATGATCTCCAATCAATCGATCTCAAGCCTTCCTATTCGCAACCGTTACGTCGGAATGGGATTAGCCAAAATCTCCCCCGGAGTGGCAGCTCCTGCTCCACCTCCACCGCCCTCTTACGAAGAGATCGCTTCCAGCTCCTTCTCCTCCAACACACAGTCCAACGCCTTCGACGACTTCTTCGCCTACAACCTCACCGAGCCGGTCACCATCCGCAAGAACGAGTCCGCCCTCGTCCCCATCCTGCAGGCCAACGTCGACGCGGAGCGGGTCACCCTCGTCCACTCCAACGGCTACTCTCTTTCGCAGCCACTGCGCGCCCTCTGGCTCACCAATACCTCAACCCTCACCCTCGACCGTGGCAGTTTCACCATCGTCGAAGACGGCAACTTTGGCGGCGAAGGCCTTCTCGATCCAATTCATCCCAGCGAGAAGCGTCTGCTCTCCTACGCCGCCGATCAGGCCATCCACGTATCCACTGAGGGAACCATCAACAACAACCGCGTCGACCGGATTACCGCTTCAAAAGGCATCCTCACCATCCAGCGCGCGGAACACAGCGAAGTCACCTACGTCGTCCGCAACGCCGCCGCCGGGCCCCGCACCGTCGTTCTCGAACACCCCGTCCTGCCCGGCTTCACGCTCGACTCCAGCGCCAAACCAGATGAAACCACGCCCACCGTCTACCGTTTCCGCATCCACGCCAACGCCGGTGAAACTGTCCGGCTCCCCATCGCCGCCAACCACCGTGGATCTACGATCTACGAACTGACGAACACCAACGAGAATCAGTTCGCCACAATTGTCCAACAGAGCAATGACAACCCCAGGATCGCCGCAGCCATTGCCCCGATTCTCGAAGCACGCAGGCGAGTTGCCGAAGCTGACGCTGCCGTCGATCAAACCCAAACGCAGCTCGACAACCTCCACGCCAACGAGGACCGCCAGCGCGCCAACATCACGGCTCTACATTCGGCTGACAAGAGCGCCCGCGATCGCTTCGTCAACGACCTTAACCACACCGAAGACCAGATCGTAGCCGCTCAAAAGGAAATGGACACCCGCACCGCCGCCAAGGAAGCCGCCGAAGAAGAACTGGCGAAACGCATCGAATCCTTCCAACTCGACGAGAAACTGTAGATACGCCGACCCGGACCAGGACATTGCGCACTTTGCGTAAAACTTCGCGCACTTTGCGTCAAGGTCCTTGTTCTTCTCTACGCTCCCCCTTCAAGCGCCTGCTCCAAATCCGCCACAATATCTCCCACATCCTCGATCCCGACCGAGATCCGCATCAACCCATCGGTAATCCCCAACTCCGCCCGCCGCTCCGCGCCCACCGCCGCATGAGTCATCGTCGCCGGATGACAAACCAGCGTCTCCACGCCACCCAGCGACTCCGCCAGATATCCCAGCCGCAGCCGCTGCGCAAACTTATCCGCCGCGGCCAGCGACCCAAGCTCAATCGAAATCATCGACCCAAACCCACGCTGCTGCCGCTTCGCCAACTCATGCTGCGGATGCGTTTCGAGGCCGGGATAAAACACCTTGTCCGACCCTAGTTTGTCTACCAGAAACGAAGCCACAACGCGCCCATTCTTGTCGTGCTGTTCCATACGAACCGCGAGCGTCTTCACGCCACGCAACAGCAGGTAAGAATCGAACGGCGACAAAATCCCGCCCGTACATTTCTGCACAAATCGAAACGTCTCGGCCTGCTCCGGCTTCGTGCAAACCAGCACTCCACCCAGTCCGTCGGAATGCCCATTCAAAAACTTCGTCGTCGAGTGCATCACAATATCCGCACCCAGCTCGATCGGCCGCTGCAGATACGGGGATAGAAAAGTGTTGTCCACACTCAGCTCAACGCCTGCCGCATGACACACATCCGCAACCGCCCGAATATCCGTAATCGACATCATCGGATTGGTCGGCGTCTCGATATGCGCCAGCTTCGTCTCGGGCCGAATCGCCGCGCCGACCGCCGCTACATCGCGCGTGTCCACATACGTAAAGGCGATCCCAAACTTCGCCATCACCTGGTCAAAAAGTCGCCCGGTCCCGCCGTACATATTGTCTGTACAAACCACATGGTCGCCACTCTTCATCATCGTGACCATCGCGGTAATCGCGGCCATGCCCGAGGCAAAACAATGCGCACTCGTCCCGCCTTCGAGCGAGCACAGGCTTTCCTCCAGCGCATCGCGCGTTGGGTTCGTCAGCCGCGCATACTCATGCCCGCGGTCCTTGCCTATACCGTCCTGCTGATACGTCGACGTCAAATAAATCGGCACATTCACCGCGCCGGTCACCTTATCCGGCGCCTGCCCATCATGAATCGCCCGCGTTGCAAATCCGTGCTTCTGTTCACCCATCAAAACGTCTCATCCTCAAGCAGGCTCAGCCCGCTTTCATATGGTATCTGACGAGAGCGCTTGACTCTGCATAAAATGTATATACAATTAGCTGATGGACGTTATCTTCGACGACGCGAAGAACGTCATCAATATCCGTAAGCACGGCATTTCTCTGCAACGCGCAGAGGACTTCGACTGGACGGCGGCACATTACGACGTAGACGACTCTCAGGACTACGGCGAGGTTCGGTATAACGTCATCGGCTGGCTCGACGCTAGCCTTTACACTCTCACCTTCACTCAAATAGGCGACAACATCCGAGCCATCAGCCTCCGAAAATCCGACCCACAGGAGCAAAGAATCTATGCCGACGGATTCTAAGAAGTACGGCGTTCCGGACGCCGAAAATCCGGAATGGACGAAGGAGAAATTCGCGCGCTCGATGACCTTTAGTCAGCTGCCCGCAGATCTTCAGCGCGTCCTATCGAAAGGCAAGCGCGGCCCGCAAAAAGAGCCCACGAAGCAACTCATCTCCATCCGTCTTTCGCACGACGTCGTCGAAGCTCTACGCGCAACCGGAAGAGGTTGGCAGTCGCGCGCCGACGAAGCATTGCGGTCGTGGATCGCCGACCAACAGAAGTCGCACTCTTAGGTCGCCATTACGCCTGCGGCTTCGGTGTAAACAGCACAAATTCTTTCGCCGCCACATTCCAATCCGCAAGCAGATTCTTCCCCACAACTGAATACGTCAGCCGCACATGCTCCTCAATCAGGGCCTTCAGCGCCTCCTGCTGTTCCGCCGCCACACCTTCAAACGGCATCGCCTCAAGAAACTCGGTGTGAAAGCGGCTCTCTGAAATCATCCGCTGACGACGGTCCAGGACCCATGCAGTTCCGCCCGTCATACCTGCTCCGAAGTTGATTCCAACCGGCCCGAGCACAACCACCTGCCCACCGGTCATGTACTCGCAGGGGTGATCGCCAACGCCCTCGACAACGGTCGTCACGCCGGAGTTCCTCACGGCGAAGCGCTCACCCGCACGCCCCGCCGCAAACATCCGCCCGGCAGTCGCACCGTACAGCGCCACATTACCCAGAAGAACATGGTCGGCGCTGCTCTCCGCCGCGCGCCCTATAGGCCGCAGAATCAGGTCAGCGCCGGACAGTCCCTTGCCCACAAAATCATTTCCCTGCCCGGTCAGGATCAGCGTCATTCCCTCCGCGGCAAACGCGCCAAACGACTGCCCAGCCGTGCCGGTCAGATCGTACGTAACATCCGCCGCGCCAAGCTCACCCTTCGCGCGCGCCACTCCCAGCGCGCCGCCCAACCGAGCGCCGATCGCCCGATGCGCATTGCAGATAAAGTCCTTCACATAGAAGGGCTCGCCCGCGGCGACAGCCGTTAGCGACGGCTCTAACCAGGGCTCGTCCAACTGATGATCCACACCCGGCCGATCGTTCCGAATCCCCATCCAATGCGTCGGGCCCGCCGCCGCCTTCGCGAGCATCGGCGTCAAATCAAGGTTGCCGTCAAACCGTACCTGCTCCAGCAAATCCACGCGCCCGATCGCATCATTCAACGATGCCAGACCGAACTTCGCCAGCAGCCGCTGCAAGTCGCCAGCAAGCTGCGTAAAGAACTCCACCACATGCTCGGGCTTGCCGCGGAACTTCGCGCGCAGTTCCGGCTTCTGCGTCGCAATGCCCGTGGGGCAGGTATTCAAATGACACTGCCGCGCCATATCGCAACCCAGCGACACCAGCACCGCCGTCCCAAATGCATACTCATCCGCGCCCAGCAGCGCCGCGACCAGCACATCATGCGCCGTCGCAATGCCGCCATCGGTGCGCAGTCGCACGCGATCGCGCATGCCGTTCGCCATCAGCAACTGCTGGGCTTCAGCCAAACCTAATTCCCATGGGTTACCGGCATACTTGATGCTCGAAAGCGCCGCCGCGCCCGTCCCGCCCGTGTTACCGGCGATCACGATGAAGTCCGCATATGCCTTCGCCACACCCGCAGCCACAGTTCCCACACCACAGCTCGACACCAGCTTCACCCCAATCGCGGCCCTCGGATTCACACGCTTCAAGTCATAGATAAGCTGCGCCAAATCTTCAATCGAATAAATGTCATGATGCGGCGGCGGCGAGATCAACGGCACCCCCGGCTGCGCATGACGCAACCGCGCGATCAGCCCCGAAACCTTATGTCCGGGAAGCTGCCCACCCTCGCCGGGCTTCGCTCCCTGCGCCACTTTGATTTCAATTTCCTCGGCATGAGCGAGATACTCCGCCGTCACACCAAACCGGCCTGAAGCGATCTGCTTGATTTTGTTATTTAGCGAAGTATGCACAGCAGGAGCAGCCACCAACTCGGCCACGGCAACACCGCCAAGTGTGTCCTCTCGACTAGAGCGCTGTGATGCCGAGAAGCCCGCACCTCCACCATCATCACGACGCGCCGAACCCACTGGACGATACACATCCGGGTCTTCCCCACCCTCGCCCGTGTTCGACCGCGCACCCAGCATATTCATGGCCGCAGTAATCGTCTGATGCGCCTCCGGGCTCAGCGAGCCCAGGCTCATGGCACTCGCCACAAACCGCTTGCACAAATCCGCTGGCGCCTCGACATCTTCCACCGCAAGCGCTGGACCTGCCGGATGAATCTCCAGCAGATCGCGCAGCGTCGCCGCTTCGCGCGAATCGACGCCATCGCTGAAAATATGAAACGCCGCCGCCGGATCGCTACTCGGTGTGCCCGCGCGCGTGCTGCCCACAACGGTTTGCAGGGCCTTCACATTCGGAGGCTGCCACATATGTGGTTCGGCCACATCGGCCTTGCGAAACTTTACCCAGCCAAAATCCGGCAGGTCGACAGGCACCGTCGCAGGCGCGGCATCGCCAATCCAGGTCTGCCGGAGCCTGCGATCAACTTCGGCGAACCCAATCCCCGAAAGCGGCGCGGGCGTCCCCGGAAAACACCGGTCGACGATCGTTTCGTGCAGCCCCAAAATATCGAACAGCCCCGCTCCGCGATAGCTATCCACCACTGAGATGCCCATCTTCGACATCACCTTCGCGAGTCCGGCGTCGAGCGCATGCAGCGTCTGCTCCTCGCCATCGACACCTTCAGGCTGTCCCTTTTCGCCCGCAAAACTCTTCGCCGTCTCCAGCATCAGCCACGGACACACCGCGCCCGCGCCATAGCCAATCAGCACCGCCGCATGATGGATATCGCGGCAGTCGCCAGCCTCTACCAACATGCCGCACATCGTGCGCAACCCCGACTGCACCAGCGCCTGATGCACCGCGCCGGTCGCCATCGCCATCGGAATCGGCAGCATGTCCGCGCTCGCTCCGCGGTCCGTCAGCACCAGCAAACGCACGCCGTTCAACACAAGTTCAATCGTTCGCTTACACAGATCGTTGAGTCCCTGCTCCAGCGTCTTCGTCGGGGAAAACAAACACGGGACGTCCTCAAGTCGCAGATTTTCCACGTGCGGATACTTGCCCATCCGCAACGAATTCACCTGTCCCAGCGATAGAAACGGCGACGCCACACGAATGCCGGGCAGCGGTGCATGATTATCCAAAAGGTGTGCCCACGGACCCAGCCGCGTCGCCAACGAAACCACAATCGCTTCGCGCAACGGATCGATCGCGGGGTTCGTCACCTGCGCAAACCGCTGCCGGAAAAACGCATACAACGGCCGCGGGCTGCGCGCCAGAAACGCCAGCGGCGTATCGTCACCCATCGACCACACAGGGTCCTTGCCGCTCGCAGCCATCGGCTGCAAAATCATGCGGACATCTTCCTTCGTATAGCCAAAACCCTTCTGCGTCGCGAGCAGCGTATCCGCCGCCATCGGTTCGGTCGGCTGCCCTTCCAGCAGCGTCTCTTCCACCAACGTCGCGTACGCAAACTTTGCGTCGAAGGCGTCCATCATGTCTTCGTTGTGATAAATCCTGCGCTCGGCCATATCGACGCCAAGCATCTCGCCCGGGCCAAGCCGTCCACTCTCGATCAGCGTCTCCGGATCGAGGTCGACCAGCCCCGCTTCACTACCGGCAACCACCAGTCCATCCGCAGTAATCGCGTAGCGGCAAGGCCGCAGCCCATTGCGATCGAGCGCCGCACCCACCACAACGCCATCGCTGAATGCAATCGCCGCAGGCCCATCCCAGGGTTCGGAAATCGACTTGTGATACTTCAGAAACGGATGTTGCCGTTCCGTCACCGCAGGCGGCAACAGCATGCGCACCGCTTCCGCAATCGTGCGCCCATTCAGCGACAGCAGCTCGATCGCCTCGTCCAGGCTGGTCGAATCGGTGCCGTCCTTCGTAAATATCGGCAGGCATTCCACCGGCAGCGTCGACACACGCGCCGCCATCCTCGCGCGGTTCCCCCACACCGTATTGATCTCGCCGTTGTGCCCCAGCTTTCGCACTGGCTGCGCGCGATGCCACGCGGGCAGCGTGTTGGTCGCATAGCGTTGATGGAAGATCGCAAAATTCGTCACGAACTCCGGGTTGGCAAGGTCCGGATAGAAATCGGCCAGATGTTCTCCCAGGCAGAGCGACTTGTACACAATCGTCCGCGTCGAAAGTGAACACACGTAACCAGTCACCTCACCGGCCTCGACCGCCGCTTCAAACTGCTTGCGCGCAAGATACAGCCGCCGTTCCATGGCATCCGGCCCGATGAGGTCCGACGTTCCGACATCGCCGCGATGCGTCGCCGCGTCCGCAATCAGCACCTGCCGAATCACCGGCATCGAATCCAGCGCAATCTCTCCCAGCACTTCGGTACAGATCGGAACGTCGCGCCAACACAGCACACGCAGGTCCTGAGAATTCAAACAGCTCTCGATCACACCTTCAGCCCGCGTCTCCCCCGGCGGCAGAAACACCACTCCCACGCCAAGCTCATCGTCGGAATTGAAATCGATCCCGGTCGCATCCAGCAAAAGTTTTTTCGGAATGCCGAGCAGCAGGCCCACGCCATCGCTGCTCTTGCCATCGGTCGCCACAGCGCCGCGATGCGCCAGCCGCGCCAGCGCTGTCAGCGCCTTTTCCAGAATGTCGTGACTACATTTCGCATGGGCCGAACAGACAAACCCCACGCCGCACGAATCGTGCTCCAACCGCGGGTCGATCAAGGACGTATATTGAAACGCTTTCCGCGCTCCATGACCCAAACCGCGTTTCCTTGCGGAATGCGTCTCGTCCACTGCCTTCTCTCTCGGAGTAGGCATACGGTGCTCAACATGCAACTGTTCCATACTTCACTATACGTCGCATTGCACGCCACAGAAAAATTTGTGACGCCTTCCGGCGAGTTTTCCACAGATTTTCTTTCCGACTTGACGAAAGGCGCCTGAATATTTATACATATTAACTGAATGTTTATGCACAGCGCGTGACGGCATTTGCGTCACGCTTTTCTCTTTTGGCGCGAGGCAGAATTTTGAAGAGCGATCGGCACAACGCAATCCGCGACCTCCTGGCGAAGACCTCCGTCGCCAGCCGCATCACCAACCAGGAGGAGCTGCGCCGCAAACTTGCCGCCAAGGGATACCACGTTACGCAGGCCACGCTCTCGCGCGATATACACGAGCTCAAGCTCTCCAAAGGCCCCAACGGCTACGCGCTCCCCGACAACGGCTCCGACGAAGATGAAGACGATCAGCCTGCCATCCACGAGGTCCTGCAAAACTTCGGCCTTGAGGCCCGCCAGGCGCTCAACCTCATCGTCGTCGTCACCCGCACCAGCGGCGCCCAACCCGTCGCCGCCACCATCGACTACGAAGAGTGGCCCGAAGTTATCGGCACCATCGCCGGCGACGACACCGTCCTCGTCATCTGCCAAAACCCGCGCAGAGCCCTCACTGTCAAACACCGGATCGAGGCCCACATTGCCTAATCAGAAGACAGATATGGGTGCCCCATCTTCGCCGGTGGTTTCATCGCCGGGTAAGGTGGGTCCGGCGACCACGCTCCGCACCGCCATCGCCGGCGTTACCGGATACGCCGGAGCCGAACTCGCACGCCTGCTCCTGCTCCACCCGCGCCTCCAACAAACGCCGCCGATTTTTCTCGGCCGCATGGCGCATGAAGGCGAAGGCACCACCGTCTCCCTCACCAGCCTCCACCCGCAACTTTCCGGCCTCCCCAACGCCGACGACCTCAGCGTCGTCCCCTTCGACTTCGACCAACTCCAGCGCGAAGGCGTCGAACTTCTCTTCCTCGCCACGCCCCACGAGCAAGCCCGCGAATGGGCACCACAGGCCCTTGCCCACGGCATCCGCGTCGTCGACCTCTCCGCCGCATGGCGCCTGCAAGAAGACGCCAACCGCGCCGTCTACAAACTCACCGACGCCGACCCGGCGGCCGCAAGCGCACTCCAGAAAGAAGCCGTCTACGGCTCGCCGGAACTCCACGGCCCCGCCATCGCCTCCGCACGCCTCGTCGCAAACCCCGGCTGTTACGCGACATCCATCATCCTCGCGCTCGCTCCCCTTCTGCGCGCTAATCTTATCGACCTCGGCTGCGGCATCGTCGCCGACGCGAAATCCGGAGTCAGCGGAGCTGGTAAAACACCCGCGGCCAACACGCACTTCATGTACGCCGCCGACAACCTCTCCGCCTACGCCGTCTTCGGCCACCGCCACACCGGCGAGATGCTCGAGCAACTCGCCCTCACCAACGACCAGCTCCAGTTCACACCGCATCTGCTGCCAATCCCACGCGGCATACTCTCCACCATCTACATACGTCTTAATGAAATGGGCAGCATCAAATCCATACAGGACTGCTTCGACGAGTTCTACGCCAACGCGCCGATGGTTCGCATACGCCGCTCGCCGATGCTTCCGCAAATTCAACACGTCGTCCGCAACAATTTTTGCGACATCGGCTTCCAGCTTTCCCCTGACGGCAAGCGTCTCGTCGTCGTCTCCTGTCTCGATAATTTGCTCAAGGGCGCTTCATCGCAGGCGGTCCAGAACATGAACCTCATGGCCGGCTGGCACGAATCCGAGGGCCTCCTATGAGAAACTTTGCGAAACTTCGCTCTTAAACTTCGCGCACTTTGCGTTAAGGCTTTTGCTTTTGCACTTCGGAGTATCCACATGAAGTTCGTAGTCAAACTCGGCGGCGCCGCTCTCGAAAAACCCGAGCTCCTGCAAACCTGCGCCCGCTCCATCACGGAGCTCGTCAAGGACGGCCACAAGGTCGCTCTGGTCCACGGCGGCGGTGTCCAACTCACCAGGCTGCTCAAACAGATGGGCAAAACATCCGAGTTCGTCGCCGGCCTCCGCATCACCGACGCCGAAACCCGCGACGCCGCCATCATGGTGCTCGGCGGCCGCGTCAACAAGTCCCTCGTCGCGGCGCTCGACCAGTGCGGCCAATCCGCCGTCGGACTCACCGGCGGCGACGGCCACGTCTTCCGCGCGCGCAAGAAAAAGACCGAGCACGACCTCGGCTTCGTCGGCGAAATCGCCGCCACCGACCCCAAGTGGCTCGACGCAATCTGGGCCATGGGCGCGGTCCCCGTCATCTCATCCATCGCCCTCGGCTTCGACGGCGAGTACTACAACATCAACGCCGACGAGATGGCATCCGCCGCCGCAGTTGCCACGAAGGCCGACGCACTCGTCTTTTTAACTGACGTCCCCGGAGTCAAAGGAGCCGACGGCAACGTCATGCGCTGGCTCTCGCTGAAAGAAATCCCCGCGCTCGAAAAATCCGCGGTCGTCTCTGGCGGCATGTTGCCGAAACTCAACGCCTGCAAGCACGCGCTCACCCACGGCGTTACGCGCGTCCGCATCCTGCCAGCCGAGTCCGCCGCTGTTTTACCGAATCTATTAAGCAGCCGCGTCAGCGACGGAACGGAGGTCATCGCCGCATGAAATACCGACGATCTCTCACCCCAACTTCGTCATCCTGAGCGAAGCGCAGCGAAGCCGAAGGACCTGCCAAACTCTCAGCACCACCACCGCCGTTCGAACCGTTTGACCACCGAGGCCTTAACGATGCCCAACCAGACACAAGCCGTTAGCCACAGCGCCACTCTCGCCGAAATCCAGTCCGCCGAGTCGCAGATCCTCCTGCAAACCTACGAGCGCAACCCGCTGCTTTTCGTTTCCGGCAACGGCGTCCACCTCCGCGACGAGCACGGCAACGACTACCTCGACCTGCTCTCCGGCATCGGCGTCTGCGCGCTCGGCTACAACCATCCAGCGATCACCAACGCCATCACCGCGCAGGCCGGCAAGCTCATCCACACCTCCAACCTCTTCCACACCGAGCACACCGTAGAACTCGCGCTCCGCCTCACCGAAATCACCGGCCTCGACCGCGTCTTCCTGTGCAACTCCGGCACCGAAGCCTGGGAGGCCGCGCTCAAACTCGCCCGCGCCCACGCCGGCTTGCTCCGCTCCGAAGGCAAACAAGTCGGCACAAAAATTATCGCGCTGGAACACAGTTTCCACGGCCGCACCATGGGCTCGGTCGCGACCACGCACAAGGAAAAATATCGTGCGCCCTTCGCGCCCGTAATGCCCGACGTAGAGTTCGTCGCATTCAACGACACCGCCGCCCTCCGCGCGGCATTCTCGACCGACGTCTGCGCCATTGCGCTCGAAGTCATCCAGGGCGAAGGCGGCATCAACTTCTGCTCGCAGGAGTTCCTCGCGACCGCCCGCGAACTCTGCGACTCCACCGGCGCGCTGCTGCTCTTCGACGAAATCCAATCCGGCATGGGCCGCACCGGACAGTGGACGGCCTACCAGCACTTCAACATCAAGCCCGACGTCACCACCCTCGCGAAACCCCTTGCCGGCGGCATCCCGATGGGCGCGATGCTCTGCACCGAAGAAGCGGCGCGCGCCATCACTCCCGGAATGCACGGAACTACATTCGGCGGCAATCCGCTGGCCTGTGCAGTCGCTATTGCAGTCATCGACGAGATCAAGCAGACGGGGCTGCTCGCGCACGTCCGCGAGACCGGCAACTATTTCCTCGCGCAACTCCGCTCATTGCAGAAGAAGCACGCGGCAATCAAAGAAGTCCGTGGCCTCGGCCTCATGATCGGCGTCGAAATCGAGTCCGCCGACCTCGCAAAAACCATCGCCGCCGGCCTGCTCGAACGCCGCATCATCATCAACCGCACGCACGAAACCGTCCTCCGCTTCCTCCCCCCGTTCCTCATCACGCGCGAGCACGTCGACCAGGCAATCGCCGCAATCGACGACCTCTTCATGCAGCACGCCGCAACCGTCGCCACACTCACATCCTCTGCCGCGGTGTAACTGAGAACTGAAAACTGGCAACCAGCCGCCAAGAGCTGGAAGCCAAAAGCCAAGTATCACTAACGGAGAAGCAGCACATGGCCACCAAGACGCTCGTAATGAACGCACCCGAAACCATCGACACCCCCAAGGCAACCGTCACCCTCGGTATCCAGTCCGACAGCGCCTTCACCGAAGCCGCCAAGGGCCTCGCCGGCCGCGACCTCTGCTCCATCGCGGACCTCTCCGTGCAGGAGATGGCCGCGCTCATGGAACTCGCGCACGCCGTCAAAAAGCAGCCCGAAGACTTCCGCCACGCGCTCGACGCGAAGCAGATGGTGCTCTTCTTCGAGAAGGCTTCGCTGCGTACACGCCTCACATTCGAGACCGCGATGAACACCCTCGGCGGCAACGCCATGTTCGTCGACCAGACCGCCTCGCCCCTCGGCGAGCGCGAGTCTATCCCGGATGTTGCGCGGAACCTGGAACGCTGGATGCAGGTGATCGTCCTGCGCACCTACTCGCACGACACGGTGACGGAGATGGCCGCCAACGCGCGCGTCCCCGTCATCAACGCCCTCTCCGACCTCGAACACCCCTGCCAGGCCATCGCCGACTTCATGACCCTCGAAGAGCGGTTCGGCTCCGTCGAAGGCCTCAAGTTCACGTACATCGGCGACGGCAACAACGTGTGCCACTCGCTGATGCTCACCGCCGCGCAGCTAGGCGCACATTGCACCGTGGCTACTCCAAAAGGCTTCGAGCCCAAGCTCGATGTCATCCACAGCGCGATGGCCATCGCCGAAACCACGGGCGGCTCCCTCACCCTCACGCACGACCCCATCAAGGCCGCCACCGGCGCCGATGCCATCTACACCGATGTCTGCACCAGCATGGGCCAGGAACACGAAGCCTCCAAACGCGCCCCCATCTTCAAGCCCTTTCAGGTCAACGAAGAACTGATGGCACTCGCCCAACCTTCGGCCGCCTTCATGCACTGCCTCCCCGCGCATCGCGGCGCCGAAGTCACCGACGCAGTTTTGGACGGCCCTGAGTCCATTGTTTTTGACCAGGCCGAAAACCGCATGCACGCCCAGAAGGCCATCGTCCTCATGCTTCTCGGCGGCGCCAAACGAATTCCCTCCCACCGAAATCGCGGAGGCTTACAAGCTCGCAGCAAACGCTAGTCACTTTTGCCTTAGGGCTGAAAGCCCGTTTTATACCAGCCTAGGGCGAAGCCCTAGGTAAACAGCCAGAGAGGCACAGAGCGCTGAAGGCGCGGCCTAATAGAACCGCGGTGAAAGGAAGCTGAGCATGACGAAATCTCCCCTTGATCTTGCCGCAGAAGGTCTGTATCGAGAGCTGAACCGTCTCGACCATGACCTCTCCAAAATACCCGAGGTCACGAGACCAATCGCGTTCCTTTATATGTTCCAGGGCATGGTCGACAACGGAGGTTTTCGCTATCCAATGGAGACAGATTTTCCCGGCAAGCCACCGTATTCGTTCTTCGTCGACGCTTATCGCAAAATCGGTGCGTTGGATGCGGCTGCCGCTTTAGAACAAGCCGTCGCGCTCTTTCCTTTCGACCATCCCGAGCATAACGCGGATGCCCGGAACGAATTCATGCCGCACTTAGGAGAAGGCGGCGAATTCAACGAACTTAGCGACCGCGTCTGCGGAGACGACACAATTTGGAAACGCATGGATGAATACGTCGCGAAACACAACAAAGACTTTGCTCCATACATCACGCAATAGACCTAAGAGCTAGGCGCTCTTGCCTTATTCACTATTCACCCTTCACTATTCACCGAAAGCCATCATGTCCGTAATCCTCGAAACACTCCCCGTCGGCCAAAAGGTAGGCATAGCCTTCTCCGGCGGCCTCGACACCTCCGCCGCCCTCCACTGGATGAAGCAAAAGGGCGCGCTTCCCTACGCTTACACCGCCAACCTCGGCCAGCCGGACGAAACCGACTACGACGAAATTCCCCGCAAGGCCCTCGAATACGGCGCCGAAAAAGCCCGCCTCATCGACTGCCGCCTCCCGCTAGTCCGCGAAGGCATCGCCGCGCTCCAATCCGGCGCGTTCCACATCACCACGGCCGGCGTCACCTACTTCAACACGACGCCTCTCGGCCGCGCCGTCACCGGCACGATGTTGGTGACGGCAATGAAGGAAGACGACGTCAACATCTGGGGCGATGGCTCTACCTTCAAGGGCAACGACATCGAGCGCTTCTATCGCTACGGCCTCCTCGTCAACCCCGACCTCAAGGTCTACAAGCCCTGGCTCGACCAGACCTTCATCGACGAGCTAGGCGGACGCGCCGAGATGTCCGCCTTCATGGCGAAGTCCGGCTTCGCATACAAAATGTCCTCCGAGAAGGCCTACTCAACGGACTCCAACATCCTCGGGGCTACTCACGAAGCCAAGGATCTTGAACTGCTGAAGACCAGCATGAAAATCGTTGCCCCCATCATGGGCACAGCCTTCTGGAGCGACGAAACCCCCATCAAAAAAGAAGAAATCACCATCGCCTTCCACGAAGGTTTCCCCGTCGCTCTCAACGGCACCGAGTACCCCGACCCCGTCGCCCTCATGCTCGAAGCCAACGCCATCGGCGGCCGCCACGGCCTCGGCATGTCCGACCAGATCGAAAATCGCATCATCGAAGCCAAGTCCCGCGGCATTTACGAGTCCCCCGGCCTCGCTCTGCTCTTCATCGCCTACGAGCGCCTCATCACCGGCATCCACAACGAGGACACCATCGAGCAGTACCGCACGAGCGGCCGCACCCTCGGCCGGCTTTTATATCAAGGTCGGTGGTTTGACCCACAGGCCATCATGCTCCGCGAAGCCGCCCAGCGCTGGGTCGCCAAGCCCATCACCGGCGAGGTCACTCTCGAACTCCGCCGCGGCAACGACTACTCGATCCTCAACACCGACAGCCCCAACCTCACCTTCCACCCCGACCGCCTGTCAATGGAAAAAACCGACTCCGCCTTCAGCCCCCGCGACCGCATCGGCCAACTCACCATGCGCAACCTCGACATCACCGACACCCGCGCCAAGCTCCTAACCTACGCCCAAACCGGCCTACTAACCCTAAGCAAAGGCACCGAAATGCCCCAACTCACCACTACCACCGACAAGGAATGAAGCGCTCTAGTTATGAAATTCGAGGAACAGATATATGTCGGTCGATTTCAAAGCTCAACTCTTCAAACAACTCGGGTTTCTATGGCGTTCATGTGCTGCGTACGATCAAGGACACTTGGATGAGGCTGTAAGAATTGCGACGGTAATTCGAGTACTCGTTCACGACACATCTAAATCAACTTCACTACTCAACCACTTGTGCGCGCTCAACATAAATCTTGCTAGCACCGTTTCAAATCTGGATCACTCAAAATCGGTATTCCTAACAGGAATGGGTCGCTTGACAATGACAAATACAAAATCGACTTGGGCACCTGCTATTGATTGCTCTGCGATAGACAAGCAAATTTCGGTGCCGGACTGGTGGTCACAAGTTGTTTACGTCTTGGGCAAAGTTCAAGCAACTCGAAAGAGCCTTGTGCTAGCTGCAGCAAATAAAGATGGCGGAACTCATGTGGACTCGTCGCTGACACATGAGTACGAAACCCTGATGCACACCGGTGAACTCGGGTGGTTTCGCTATCGTCCTCAGGGCATTGAAGGAAGCTTTCAACCTGTCATGGACACGCACTTGATCTACATCCGCCAGATGGGATTTGAACTCTTGAACAGTCCTGAACTATTAGCACTAGCTTCGAATAGTTGATACTCACAAGCGTCACAAGGCTCACAATGTACAACCCGCACAAATATGGTTCGGTCGACGACGCCAGCCGCTCGCCCGCAGGTCAGAAAGGAGAAGTCTATGCATCGTTTTGTCATCTTTTTCTTGTTAGCTTGCACCGTTCTTAGCGTCGCTCAAGCCCCCAAGAAGACTACGGGGGCGAGCAGTGATGACGATGGAACTGCGGGAACCCCAATCACCTTCCATGTCACGTCAGTTCGTCAAGAAGATCTCACCGATTGCAATCCGGCAAAGTGCAGTTCAAAGAAATTCACTATTGAGGGCTATGCCGACATTAGGCGAACGGGAAGCCGAACATCTTATGTACTGACGTGCACGGAATCACTCGTCTACGAACCAACCCCGCACATTAGTGGAGCCTGCGTAAGACTTCACGCAAGTAGCGACTACGATGCAAAGCGATTTGCCGATTCAATCGACTTTTGGCCCGATGAACATTACACGCCGCCGCCATATCGCGTGCTTTATAGCATCGTGTCCGAGAAGGAAATCAGCAAGACCAGCCGTTAGGCAATTTGTAGACCAGGAGAAAGATGTCTAACTCACCCGCAAAAATGTGGTCCGGTCGCTTCCGCGAGCCCCTCAACCGCACCTTCGAGCAGTGGCAGCGCAGCTTCCCTTTCGACTGGCGCCTCCTCCCGCAAGAAGTCGCGGCCAGCAAAGCCCACGCCCAAACCATCGCCGCCGCAGGCATCCTCACGCCCGAAGAACTCGACAAAACCCTCACCGGCCTCACCGCTGTCGGCCGCCGCCCGGAAAACTGGGCCCACCGCATCTCCGCCACCTCCGGCGAGCCCGACTACGAAACCAGCAATCAACAAATTCAAGCCGCCATCGTGGCCTCCACCCCGCAGGCCGAGGACATCCATCACTACGTCGAGCTCGAACTCACCAAAGAGATCGGCAAGCTGGCCCTCAAGCTCCACACCGGCCGCAGCCGCAACGAGCAGATCGCCACCGACATGCGCCTCTTCGTCCGCGACGCCATCGACGCCACGCTCGTAGCTCTAAGCTCGTGGCTCGAAGCTCTTATCAACCTCGCCGAAGCCAGCCCCGGCAGAGTCATGCCCAGCTACACCCACCTCCAGAGAGCCGAACCCGTCCTCGTCGGGCATTGGCTTTTGGCATACGTCAGCATGATCGAGCGCGACATCAGTCGCCTCACCGACGCCCGCGCACGCATGAACCTCTGCCCCCTCGGCTCGGGAGCAGTCGCTGGCGCCACCCTCGCCCTCGACCGCTTCATAGCCGCGCGCGCCCTCGGCTTCGACGCCCCCACGCCCAACAGCATGGACGCCACCTCCGACCGCGACTTCATGCTCGACTTCGCGCAAGCCGCCTCAACCCTCGGCCTCCACATCTCCCGCTTCGCCGAAGAACTTACCCTCTACGCCTCCGCCGAATTCGGCTTCGTCGACCTCCCGGAAGCATTCTCCACCGGCTCCTCCGCCATGCCGCAAAAGAAAAACCCCGACCTCACCGAACTAGCCCGCGGCAAATCCGCCCGCCTGCTTGGCTCCGCAACCGCCCTCGCAACGCTGATCAAAGGCCTCCCCCTCGCCTACAACAAAGACCTCCAGGAAGGCCAGGAGCAAATCTTCGACATCGCCGACACGCTCTCCGGCCTCCTCAGCGTTCTCCCCGGCTTCACGCGCTCGCTCAAGTTCCGTTTCGACCGCATGAAAACCGCAGCCGAAACCGGATACCTCAACGCGATGGCCGCCGCCACCTATCTTTCCAACAAGGGCATCGCCTTCCGCACCGCGCACGAGATTATCGGCAACGCCGTCCGCCTCGGCCTCGAACGCGGCCTGGAACTCAACGCCCTCCCCCTCGCCGACCTGCAAAAACTCAGCGAGCATTTCAGCGAAGACTTCTTCGACGCCATCACGCTGCAAGCCACACTCGACTGCCACAACGTCATCGGTGGCACCGCCGCCACCCGCGTAGCCGAAGCCCTCCAAGCCGCAAGAACCAAACTGGAAGCTGGCAACTGGAAGCTGGAAGCCGATCGCACAAACCCGGAGGCAGCCGATGCCTAGCGTCTCCACGCAAGAACCCACCACGGCCATACAGGACCTCGCGCCCACCGCGCAGGAGGCCATTGCCCGCAAGGCCCGCCTTCAGGACGCGCGCAACATCTATGACCTCGTCAACTCCCTCTCCGGGGACGGCACGCTCCTCCGCCGCAGCTACGCGGAAATCTGCGAGAACATCCGCGACTTCACCATCGCCGAACGCCCCATCCCCGGCGCCGAAACTGAATTCCTGGGCTGCGGCGCGCTGCATCTCTACGGCCCGCACCTGGCCGAAGTCCGTTCCATCGTCGTCAAGCCCGAAGCCCGCGGCACCGGCGCCGGCGGTCTGCTCCTCCGCACTCTCGTCGACGAAGCCGAAGACCATGCCGTCATGTCGGTTTGCCTCTTCACGCGCATGCCCGACTTCTTCGACCACTTCGGCTTCCGCGTCGCCGACCGCACCGCGCTCCCCGACAAAATCTACAAGGACTGCCAGACCTGCCCCCGCCTTTATGCCTGCGACGAAGTCGCGATGGTCCGCGGCCCTCTGCCCAAGGTCGCCGTCCTCGGCCCCAACACCTTCCAGCGCCCCGAACTCATCTCCATCGACCTCAAACCCACTGGCACCGCTCGCTAGGCTAACTGGAAACCGATAACTGGGGACTGGAAACTCATAGCTGAAAAATCGTAGCTGGCAGCTCGTAGCTCGAAGCTGAAATCCCCAACCCTCTTCCCACCCCGGACCCTCGCCCCTCAACCCCTCATCCCTCAACCGCAAAGCCCCGTAGAGATCGTCGCCATGGCTTCCGCCTTTCCAATCCCTGTCCCCTAGTTCCGAATCTCCCTCATCGCCTCATCCACCCGCGCCCTTCCAGCCCCATCCAACGGCAGCCGCGGCAACCTCGGCGCGCCGCCATAGTACCCATTCAAATCGCACGCGTACTTCAGCCCCGCCACGCCCAGTTCCTCCTGCAACAACCGCGTCGCCGAGGAAATCCTCTCCGCCTTCTCCGCGGACAACTTCGGATCGCCGTCCTTCCACGCCGCATACACCTCATAGCAAGCCTGCGGAGCACACGCCGCCAGCTCCGGCGCCGCTCCTGCAACGCCAACCGCCAACAGCGGGACCATCTCCACGGTCCCGCCTGCGAGCACCTGGAACCCCACCACTTTCGTCCGCGTCTTCAACGCCGGCTGCGGCGGAGCGACCGCCACCGCGCTCCCACTCCCCAGCGTCTCCGCCGACACAAACGTCGCCGCACCGGTGCTCTCCACCGCCAGCATCCGCGCCGTCGCCGCCGCAAAAACCTGCGTCACCGTAACCTCGCGACTCACCCCCGCAGTCGCTGCGCTCAACTCCTCGTAGCGCTCAACAGTAAGCCGTTCGTCGATCATCCCAATCACATTCGAATGCCGCGAAAGCTCCGCAACCCACTCCGCCGGCAACGCCGCAAGCCCATGCCCGCTGAACAAAATCACTGGCAGCGGCGAAGCATCCGCCAGCGCGCCAAAATACGTCCGCGCCTCGTCCGCATTCCGCTCGCAGCACGCGGGAACCGCAGCCAGCACCGCATCGAACCCCTCCGCCGCCGCAGCCTCCGCCGCCGCCAGCGAACCGCGCACGCTCTCCCGCGAAACACCAGCGATCAGCACCTTCTCCTTCGCCGCCGTCTCCGCAACCGCATGAAGCACTTCGCGCGTCTCTTCATCCGACAGCGCGCCGGCCTCGCTTCCCGGCCCCAGCGCAATCATCCCCGCCGCGGGAGTTTTCGAAAAGCGATCGACGTTGTGTTCCACCTTGCGGACATACAACCGCCCATCGCGATAAAACGGCGTCGTCAGAGGTACAAAAATTCCATCAAGCAACATATGTCTACCAGTTTATGCCGACCCCGCGATTCCACCCATGCCTCAGGGTGACCCATCTTCGCGATGGCTTGATCATCGCTAAGGTGGGGAGAGATTGCAGCATTCGTTCCTGGCTCAATCCCACCCCAAATTCGTCATCCTGAGCGAAGGCTCGCGCTTTTGCGAGCCGCAGTCGAAGGACCTGCAACACCGCCGACACCAGCAAAACCGCTCGAACCGTTCAACCACGAATCCATTCGCTTGCGGGGGTGCACGCAAGCCCCGCTTAAACCGCCACCCGCCTCGCATGTAACGACTGCAACGCCTCCACCCGGCACATCCCATTCTGTAGCGACTCGATCCCCTCCACCGCAGCTCTCGCCGCGGCCAGCGTCGTAATCGTCGGAACCCGCGCCAGCACCGCCGCCCCGCGAATCGCCTGATCGTCAAACACTCGCTCCTGCCCCTGGGGCGTATTCACAATCAACTGAATCCGGTCGCCCTTGATGAGATCGACCACGTTCGGCCGCCCCTCATTTACCTTATAAACGCGCTCCACTTGAAGGCCGGCATTCTCCATCACCGCCGCAGTCCCATGCGTCGCAACCAGCCGGAAACCCAAATCCACAAACCGTCGAGCCAGCGACACCAGCGAGTCCTTGTCGCGATCGTTGACGCTAAAGAACACCGTGCCCTCGAGCGGCAGATGCAACCCAGCCGCCGTCTGCGCCTTGGCAAACGCCTCGCCAAAATTATCGGCCACGCCCATCACTTCGCCGGTAGACTTCATCTCCGGCCCCAGCACCGGATCGACGCCCTGAAATTTTCCCCACGGGAACACCGGCGACTTCACAAAGAAGTGCTCGCCGGTCCCCAGGTCCTTGCCGCTCGCAAGTTCCTCCGGCAGCAGTTCCTTCAGCGTCCGCCCAGTCATCAAGCGCGCCGCAACCTTGGCCAACTGCACACCCGTCGCCTTCGAAACATAAGGCACAGTCCGCGAAGCCCGCGGATTCACCTCGATCACAAAAACCTTGCCCCGTTGAATCGCGAACTGCAAATTGCATAGTCCGATCACATGCAACGCCCGCGCCAGCTTCCGCGTATAAACACGAATTGTGTCGAGCACTTCAGGCGACAAATCCACCGCCGGCAGCACGCACGACGAATCGCCCGAATGGACCCCAGCCTCCTCGATATGCTGCATGATCCCGGCAATCAACACATCCTCGCCGTCGCACAAGGCGTCAACATCGACCTCCTGCGCGTCCTCCAGAAAGTGGTCGACCAGCACCGGCCGCTCCTGGGAATACTCAATCGCCGAGCTCATATACTTCAGCACTTCGGCATCGTCGTAGCAGATCACCATCGCCCGCCCGCCCAGCACATACGAAGGCCGCACCAGCACCGGATACTCCACCTTCCGCGCCCCCGCCAACGCTTCCTCAACACTGGTCGCAAGCACACCCGGCGGCTGCGGAATCTCCAACTCCGTAATCAACTTCTGAAACCGCTTGCGGTCCTCGGCCAATTCGATCGACTCCGGCGAAGTCCCAATAATCGGCACCCCGGCAGCCTTCAGCGGCAGGCTCAAATTCAACGGAGTCTGCCCACCAAACTGCACAATCATCCCAATGTCAGCCCCACCACTGGACTCATGTTCATACACCGCGAGCACATCCTCCAGCGTCAGCGGCTCAAAATACAGCCTGTCGCTGGTGTCGTAATCCGTCGAAACCGTCTCCGGATTGCAGTTGACCATGATGGTCTCGAACCCGTCTTCACGCAGCGCAAACGCCGCATGGCAGCAGCAGTAATCGAACTCAATCCCCTGCCCAATCCGGTTCGGCCCCGACCCCAGAATGATGACCTTCTTCTTCGCCGAAGGCGCCGCCTCATCCTCTTCCTCGTAGCAGGAATAAAGATACGGCGTAAAACTCTCAAACTCCCCGGCGCAGGTATCCACCATCTTGTAGACCGGCTTCACGCCCAGCTTATGCCGCAGGGCGCGCACACTCGCCACGGCATCCTTATCCTCAAGCTTCCACACAGCCGCCAGCCGCTCATCCGAAATCCCCATCCGCTTCGCGTCGTGAAGCGTCTCCGCGTCCATCGCTTCAAAGCCCGCCGCGCCAACCGACTTCAGCTCATCCGAAATCTGCTTCATCTGGTTCAGAAACCACGGGTCCATCCCCGTCATCTGCGCAACTTCACGCACGGTCTTTCCGATATCGAACGCATACCGCAGATACGCCAGCCGCTCCGGATGCGGCGTCACCAGCCGCTGCGTCAACCGCCGCGGATCGATGTTGTCGTTGGTCCCCTTCTTGCCCGTCTCCAGCGACCGTGTGGCCTTCATCAGCGCTTCCTTGAAGGTCCGTCCGATCGCCATCACCTCGCCCACAGACTTCATCTGCGGCCCCAGCGTCTCGTTCGCGCCCGAGAACTTCTCAAACTGCCACTTCGGAATCTTCACGACGACATAATCGATCGTCGGCTCAAAGCACGCCGGAGTCGCCTTCGTAATATCGTTCTGCAACTCGTCGAGCGTGTACCCCACGGCCAGCCGCGCCGCAATCTTCGCAATCGGAAATCCCGTAGCCTTCGACGCCAGCGCCGACGACCGGGACACGCGCGGGTTCATCTCGATCACCGTCATGCGCCCGTTCCGCGGATTCACCGCGAACTGCACATTGCTCCCGCCGGTCTCGACGCCAATCTCGCGGATCACGGCAATCGCCGCGTCCCTCATGCACTGATACTCGCGATCGGTCAGCGTCTGCGCCGGCGCGACCGTAATCGAGTCGCCGGTATGCACGCCCATCGGATCGAAATTCTCAATCGAGCAGATGATGACGACGTTGTCCTTCAGGTCGCGCACCACCTCCAACTCATACTCCTTCCACCCGAGTACGCTCTCTTCCAACAAGCACTCATGCACCGGCGAAAGGTCCAGCCCGCGCGACAAAATCTCCATCAACTCTTCGCGGTTATACGCAATCCCACCGCCCGACCCACCCAGCGTAAAGCTCGGCCGAATCACCACCGGAAACCCCAGCTTGGTCGCATATTCCAGCCCATCGCGAATGTTATTAATCAGCGCGGACTTCGGCATATCCAGCCCGATCTTGTTCATCGCATCCTTGAACAAGAGCCGGTCCTCAGCCTTCTTAATCGCCTCCAGCTTCGCGCCAATCAACTCAATCCCCAGCCGGTCCAACACCCCCGCATCGGCCAGATCCACCGCCAGATTCAACGCCGTCTGCCCACCCACCGTAGGCAGCACCGCAAAAATCCCTTTCCTCTTGCTATCACCCTTCTTTTCTTTGTCATTCCGTAGCGCAGCGGAGGAATCTGCTTCAGAAGAGGCAACAAACTCCGCCGCCAGCATCTCCGCCTCCACCCGCAAAATCTCTTCCAGATAAGCCGGCGTCAACGGCTCAATATAAGTCCGGTCCGCCACATCCGGGTCCGTCATAATGCTCGCCGGATTCGAGTTGACGAGCACAACCTCATACCCCTCAGCCTTCAGCGCCTTGCAAGCCTGCGTCCCCGAATAATCAAACTCCGCCGACTGCCCAATCACAATCGGGCCAGAGCCAATTACTAAAATTTTCGCTATGTCATTCCTGCGTGGCATCAGTTGTACACATCGCCTCTATGGCCGGCTTTCACCACCATCACGATTAGCCTTTCATCTTGAATCTTGCAGATCACCCGATAGTCGTCGACGCGATATCGCCAGAACCCTGTCCATTTCCCGGTCAGAGCTTTGCCGGAAGAATAAGGACTATCGCCCTCGTCTATCCACTCGCGCATGTACTCGAGGATGCGCGCTCGAATCTCAGGATCGAGTCTCTTAAGCTGTCTTCTGGAGGCGCTGAGGTACTCGATCTTCCAAGCCAAACTCGTGCTCCATTTCTTCTTGAGAATACGTCCGTCCGCCCTCGGCTAATGCCGCTTGAGCATCCCGGCCATCCTCGTAATCTTCCATGAATGTCAAAAGGGCTTCATTGGCGAAGTCATCCACAGTTCGGCCCATTTCTTCGCACAACTTCCTTAGGTGCGCTTCTCGATCCGCTCGAAAATTGATCTCCATACGCCGCCTCCTTACTTCTTCCACTCTTCCATCATCCTACGAAAATCCTTGAAAAGATAATGCGAATCATGCGGCCCCGGACTCGCCTCGGGATGGTACTGCACGCTGAACATCGGGTCCGTCTTGTGCTTCAGCCCCGCCAGCGTATCGTCGTTCAAATTCGTATGCGTCCGCACGACATCGTCCGGCAGCGACGCCGGATCGACGTTGAAGTTATGGTTCTGCGCGGTAATCTCCACCTTCCCGGTCTTAAGGTTCTTGATCGGGTGGTTCCCGCCATGGTGCCCAAACTTCAGCTTGTACGTCTTGCCACCCAGCGCCAGTCCAAAAATCTGGTGCCCCAGGCAAATCCCAAACAGCGGCTTCTTACCCTGCAACTCCCGCACATTCGCGATCGCATAATCCAACGGCTCCGGGTCACCCGGCCCATTGGAAAAGAAAATTCCATCCGGCGCCATCGCCAGCACATCCGCCGCGGGAGTCCTCGCCGGCACCACTGTCACGCGGCAGTTCTCGCGGCTCAGCATCCGCAAAATGTTTTCCTTGATCCCGTAGTCGTACGCCACCACATGCAGCGTCTCTTTCGCGGCCGCATCGGAAACCGGCAGCAGCTTATCGCCCGTCTGGTTCTTCGCCTCGCCTGCGTCCCACGTATAACTTTCTTTCGTGCTCACGACCGACGCCAGGTCCGTCCCATCCATCTTCTTATGCGCCAGGGCCTTCGCAACCAGCGCATCCGCATCCGAAACCGCAGTCGAAATCACGCCCCGCATCACGCCATTGGCCCGCAGATGCCGCACCACAGCCCGCGTATCGATCTCGGCAATCACCGGAACGCCGCTTCTTTCCAGGTATTCGTCGGCAACTTCTGTAGCACGCCAGTTCGAGCTGATCGGCGAAAACTCCCGCGTCACCAGGCCCTCAATATACGGACGCGACGATTCCGCATCGCTCGGCGAAGTCCCATAGTTCCCAATGTGAGGATTGGTTAAAACAACGATCTGCCCGGCGTAGGAAGGATCCGTAAATATCTCCTGATAGCCGCTGAGCGAAGTATTGAACACCACTTCGCCGACCCGTTCGACGATCGCGCCAAACGCTTTACCTCGAAAAATGCGCCCGTCTTCGAGCGCCAGGACTGCTTGCATTGCGTCTCCAGAGAGCCGATTTAACCAATTCTATCAGCCTCTTCTGAGGAGAAACGCATGGCTGAACACAAACGGAAAGCCCGGCCGCAGCCGGCCCTCGCGCTCATACATGCGCAGCGTCTGAGGATGGATATCATACATCTCCGCCACGGCCGAGATCATGTACGCCCCACCGGATTTACGCTTCGTCGCCATCGCCTTCAGCATAGCCCAAACCACGCCCGGCGCTCCACTCTTGTAGAGTTGCATCAGGCGTCGAGGTCCGCGTGGAACAGGACGATCTGCAATACGAACAGCCCAACCGCGCGCCCGTTCGACGGTCGCAACGGTCGAGTTTGCGCATTTCCGCAGTTCTTTTCCTGCTGGCGATTTCGTTTCTGTATATCCGGTCCAACGTCTCAAGAAACCCCAAACGACTCAATATCGACGCGCTGGACATCCGAACGCTCGGCGGCAATCCCATCAATCCGCGGAAGTTCCTGGGCAAAGCCGTCGTCCTGAATTTCTGGGCCCCGTGGTGCGGCCCATGCCAGACCGAGACGCCGTGGCTACAGCAACTCCAGGCCACACACCCTGACGACCTCATCGTCATCGGCGTCGACCAGGACCCCAACACCTACGCCGAAGCCGCGCTCTTCGCGGCCTCGCACAGAGTCACCTACCCCATCGTCCAGACGAGCGGCGCGATGATCAACGCGATTGGCGCCGTCGAGAGCCTACCCACTACGTTCTACATCGCCCCATCGGGAGAGGTCGTCCATACCGCAATAGGCGCGACGTCAGAAGCTCGGATGGAAGAATATGTCAGCGATGCGCTGCACCGTTGACATAATCATCGTGGCGGAAATCACCTGCTCCGGCTCAACTGGCTTTCCGATACTCCTCAGGCTGGTCCACACTTTTCGCAGCTTTGATCAGAATCCGCAAAGCAGTATTCACCGAGACCGAGTCGGGGAACACGGACCTCACGTCGGGGTCGAGGCTGACAACATGGACATCGCCCGCGAGAGCGGCATAGGGCGCCCGGACACTGTTCGAAAAATCGTATTCTTCGCGCATATCATCTACGTCCGAATCGGGTTGCGTCATATCTCCTCCACTCCTTAGGACTGGCGCGTCGCGCACTAATAATCCTAAACCTCAGTTCGCGTTTCACATGTACCACTACCAACAATCTCGCGGTTGTCGACATCGCCAACAACAAGATCCGTTCCTCCATCTCCGAATGGTCAGGATCCGAAATCATCTCAGCGTAAAAATCCAGAAACGCCGTCGCAGCCTCGGGAAAACTGACAGTATGATTTCGAATGTTCGAAGCAGCTTTCCGATCGTCCCATTCGAAGATCAGATTTCCCAGCGTGAAGTTTTCCATCGCTACACCCCCGCCAGCATCTCCGCCCGCGGGTCGTCCGGATTCAACTTCTGCAACTCCCGCAAAATCTCCTTCGATCGCTCATCCTGCACCTTCGGCACCACCACCTGCACTTCGACAATTTGATCGCCTCGCGCCCCCTCCCGCGTGGCGCTCGGAACGCCCTTCTCGCGCATGCGCAGCTTCTGGCCGGTCTGCGTCCCGGGCGGAATCTTCAACTGCGTATGCCCCGCGCCGCCGCCGCTGCCATCGATCGTCGGCACGTCGATCTTCGCTCCCAGGGCCGCCTCCATCACTGTCACCGGTACCTTCACATGAATATCGTCGCCCACCCGCTGAAACAGCTTATGCGCGCCCACCTTGATGATCAGATAAAGATCGCCCGCCGTAGCGCCCTCGGTCCCCGCATTGCCTTTGCCCGCCAGCCGAATCCTCTGCCCATCGCGCGTCCCCGGCTTGATGCGAAACTCCAGCGGTTCTCGCCGCGTCAGCACGCCCGCGCCATCGCACGTTGGGCACGCATTCTGCACCTTGCCCGAGCCGCCGCAGCGCGGGCACTGGATGTTGAACTTCATCCGCCCGCCCATCTGCGTCACCTGCCCCGACCCATGGCACTCCGGGCACTCCATGCCGCCGCCCACGACCGCGCGGCCCTTGCACGTCGGACACTGCTCCTGGCGCTGAATCTCCAGCCGCGTCACGCCGCCGCGAATGGCCGTCCAGAAATCCACCTGCACCTGGTACTCGAGGTCGGTCCCCGGCTGCGGCCCCCGAGCCTGTCGACCGCCGCCGCCAAACATGCCGCTGAAAACGTCCTTGAAGCTGCCGCCAAAGCCAGCACTCTCCTGCTGCGCCGCTCGGCTGCCCCCCTGGAAGCCCTCAAAATCAAACCCGCCAAAATCAAACGGGACTTCCTGCCCGCCGCGTGCCGACCGCTGCGCGCCGGGAAATCTACTGCCACCATATCCGCCGCGCGAAGCCGCCTCTGCCGCCGCGGGATCGATGTTGTCCGAGTAGAAACCAAGCTGGTCGAAAATCTTCCGCTTCTTGTCGTCGCTCAGGACATCGTTGGCTTCGGAAATCTCCTTGAATTTCTCTTCGGACTTCTTGTCTCCGGGATTCACATCGGGATGATGCTTGCGCGCAAGTTTGCGAAACGCCTTGCGGATTTCCTCCGAAGTCGCCGTCTTCTTCACGCCCAGCGTGCCGTAATAATCTTTTTCTTTTGTCGTTGCCATAGAACTTCTTTCTCAGGCCACTTTCAGTGATCCCGTCGCCTCATCAATGGGCAGCGGATGGACATCGCGATCCAGGTCATCCTCGATCCTGTCCAATGCTTCGTCAAGCTCGTAATCGAGTTGCAGACCGAGCCAATACGCCGGGGTCATACGGAAAAGCTTCGCCAGCCGCAACGCCGTATCGGCTGTAATACCGCGCCGCTCATTCAGGATTTCAGTGATCCGGGTTGTCGGTACTCGAATCGCAAGAGCCACTGCGCTTGCACTTAGCCCCAACGGAATCATGAACTCTTCGCGCAGCATCTCTCCGGGGTGCAGAGGAGGCATCCGCTTCGGCCGCTTAGTGGTAGTCGACGATTTCGACTTCATACGCATCACCCTTTTCCCAACGAAAACAAATTCGCCATTGGTCGTTGATCCGGACGCTGTGTTGCCCCGCCCGATTGCCCTTCAAAGCCTCCAACCGGTTCCCCGGCGGATTCATTAGATCGCCAATCGCCGTCGCGCGATGCAGCGACCTAAGCTTGCGTAAAATGACTCGCTCGATAGAAGCGAAACGCCTGCTATGCACGCGATTCAGTATGTTCTCCGCTTCAGCGTCTTTGAACGAGCGAATCACAACGTTAGCCTATCACGCTCCGCGTTATACGCTCCCCGTTACCCCCGTTTGGCACAGCAGCAATCCCCAGACTCGAACCGATCACGCAGGACCCTCGCTCCTCAAACCTCAATCCCTCGCTCCTCGACAAACCCATCTAGCGAAGATGCAGAAAGGGCCGCAACCTCATCGAGGCTGCGGCCCTAACCCTGCAACATTTGCGAGCCTAGTTCCACACAGCGCTGGCCTTGATCGCCTCAATATTGAACATCTGGTCGGGCTCGACACTCCGCATCGTGCGCGCGAACTCTTCCGCTTCCTGGCGGGTGTCGAACAGCGTGCGGCTGTACAACTGGCCGGCGCGCATCGCGTCGCAACGCCACACCATCTCCGTTGTCTGCCCCAACCCAAACATGCCGACCCACTCAAACCCGCCGTGGAGCGCCTGCCCGTTCTCGGTCCCGTCGCTGTTCATCGCTCTACCTCTTTTCCTGTGTGACGTGAATCCTACGCCAAAAGGTCTACTCCATCAGACACACATTGGTCACAAATGATGCGCACTTTGGTGCACTCCATTGTGCGAGACAACAAGGAGGAGCCATCCCATTCGGACAACTCCTCCTTTAGTACGCTTCAGAACCACGTTCGGTTCTTGTTTATTTATGATCTGCGTCGACATACTCGGCGTCGATAACACCTTCGTCTTTCTTGGGTTCATCGGAAGTGCCAGCCGCGGCCGCATCGCCGTCGGTCGGAGGAGTCGCCGCGTTGGCCTTGTACAGCGCCTCCGCCAGCTTGTGGCTTGCCGTCTGCAGGCGTTCGCGAGCGGCCTGCATCTCGGTCACCGAAGGATCGCCCGTGAGGGTCGTCCTGGCATCCGCCAGCGCCGTTTCCACGTCGCTCTTGTCCGCCGCATCGACCTTCTCGCCGCCGTCTTTCAGCATCTTCTCGACGTTGTACACCATCGAGTCGAGCTGGTTCTTGGCCTCGATCTTCTCCTTCGCTTCCTTGTCCTCGGCCGCGTGCGCCTCGGCGTCCTTCGCCATGCGCTCGACCTCTTCCTTGCTCAGGCCGGACGATGACGTGATCGTAATCTTCGCGTCCTTGCCGGTCGCATTGTCCTTCGCCGACACGTTCAGAATGCCGTTCGCATCGATGTCGAATGTGACCTCGATCTGCGGCACGCCGCGCGGAGCCGGCATAATGCCGCCCAGCTTGAACTTGCCCAGCGTGCGGTTCTGAGCCGCCAGCGGACGTTCACCCTGCGTGATGTGGACCTCAACCTCACTCTGATTATCGGCAGCCGTCGAAAATGTTTCAGTCTTCTTGGTCGGAATCGTCGTGTTGCGTGGAATCATCGCCGTCGCCACGGACCCTTGAGTCTCGATCGCCAGGGTCAGCGGAGTTACGTCGAGCAGCAGCAGGTCCTTCACTTCGCCGCCCAGCACGCCAGCCTGCACCGCGGCGCCAATCGCCACAACCTCATCCGGGTTCACACCCTTGTGCGGTTCCTTGCCGAACAGCTCCTTCACCAGTTGCTGGATCTTCGGCATGCGCGTCTGTCCACCAACGAGAACAACCTCGTCGATCTTCGAAGCATCGATGCCCGCATCCTTCAACGCCTGCTTGCAGGGTCCAACCGACTTCTGCAACAGGTCGTCAACCAGCGACTCCAGCTTGGCGCGAGACAGCGTGCGAACAAGGTGCTTCGGCCCGCTGGCGTCGGCGGTAATAAACGGCAGGTTGATCTCCGACTCCTGCGCCGTCGAGAGCTCGATCTTGGCCTTCTCCGCCGCGTCCTTCAGACGCTGCAGCGCCATTTCGTTGCCCTTCGAGCGCAGATCGAGGCCGCTCTCCGACTTGAACTCGGTGATGAGCCAATCCACAATGCGCTCGTCGAGATTGTCGCCGCCAAGGTGCGTATCGCCGTTGGTCGACTTCACCTCGATGACGCCGTCGCCCACTTCCAGGATCGACACGTCGAACGTTCCGCCGCCGAAGTCATACACGGCAATCGTCTCGTCCTTCTTCTTGTCGAGCCCATACGCCAGCGCCGCCGCCGTCGGCTCATTCACGATGCGCTTGACGTCCAGACCGGCAATCTTTCCGGCGTCTTTCGTCGCCTGCCGCTGCGCGTCGTTGAAGTACGCGGGAACGGTAATGACCGCCTCGGTCACGCTCTGGCCGAGATAGTCCTCCGCGGCCTTCTTCAGCTTTTGCAGGATCATCGCCGAAATCTCCGGCGCGGTGTATTCCTTGCCCTGCGCGACCACCGCCACGTTGTCGCCCTTGGCCACAACCTTGTACGGCACCATCTTCAGCTCGTCGCCAACTTCATTCAGCCGGCGTCCCATAAACCGTTTGATGGAATACACAGTGTTTTCGGGGTTGGTAATCGCCTGCCGCTTGGCCACAGTGCCAACCAGCCGCTCCCCGCTCTTGGTGAACGCCACGATAGAAGGCGTAGTACGACCACCCTCTTCATTGGGGATCACCTTCGGCTCGCCGCCTTCCATGACGGCAACGCAGCTATTCGTCGTGCCTAAATCGATGCCAATAATCTTTCCCATAACCTGTTTTCCCCTGTCCCAGGGCCTTAGCCCGAGTTCTAGACTCTCACTACTTTAGTATGTGAGTGACTTGCTGTCAATGTATATGATGCAGATCTTCACCTTCATGATTCAGCTCCGTTCGATTGTTTCGGCTATAATCGCGCCAATCTTTATGACACGTCCCGATTGCATTTTCGTTGCATGCGCGTCGGCCCTTGCTTTCGCTCTGGCCGGCTGCGGTTCGGGCGGCGTACCCCCAAACCCGGATGGCAGTTTCAACATCCGTCCCTCCACGGAGATCGCCACGGGGGCATGGTTCCTCCTGCAACCCATCTCGCCGGGAGGAGACCGCAACCTTCCCATCGAAGGGTTCCTCGGTGCCTTCACCGCCTCCGGAAGCCACGTTGAGGGTGCCTTCACCACCCTCAGCAACGACATCCCCGGCAACAGCATTGCCAGCCGGTGCCTCCTGGACCCCACCGTGCCGGTCACCATGGTGGGAACAGCCTCGAATGGCGTTCTCACGCTCGACGGCATCTTCGAAGACAACACGGTCCACCTCACCGGCCAACTCTCCGCCGACCGCCAGAGCCTGGTCTCGGGCTCCTACAGCGTCGCCGGCCGTTGCGCCACAGGCGCCTCGCCCATCACCGGCAACCATCAGGCGCCGCTCACCGGCACGTATACCGGCACATCCGTCGCAGCCAGCGGAGCGACCAAGCAGATCACAGCCACCCTTACCCAGGGCGACTATTATTACGCCGCCGGTTACATTCCGCTCACCGGGACCCTAAGCATTGGCGACGCCAACTGCACAGTCAGCGGACCCCTTTTGTACGCCTTCCTCGTCGGCGTGCCAAACGAAATCATCGCCTACTCCGCTCCGAACGTCGGCGACAACATTCGCATGTACGGAAGCGCGGACGCGCAGGGCCAGACCATCACCGTCGATACATGGGAGTACTACCTATCATCCTGCGGCGAGGACAGCCAGGCCCCCAATCGCTCCACCATACTGACGCGACAGTAAGAGCCGGCGGCAGCAAAAGCCATCGTGCGATGCCTATCTCCATTGACCGGAATTTTTGACGCAAACATGACAAAAATTGCCGGCTTTGCCTGTATGCTCCAATTCACGGGATACCATGGCCCATTCAAAGTTCAGTCCCTCAGCTTCCCTTCGGATTCTCGCCCTGGCGCTCCCGCTTACGTGCCTTCTTGGATGCGGCGGCAGCGCCCCAACGCTGCCCGCCACGGTTTTCCCCAACGTCACCGGTAATTGGCAATTCTTGGTAGGAACCGCTGGGCCTGGCCTCCCAGTTCTGATCGGCAGTCCCATCGCGGACCTCTCCGGCAGCCTCTCTTCCACGGATGGCAAGGTCACCGGCACCCTCACATCGTTGAGCATCAGCATTACGCCCTGCATTTCCAGCAACACCGATATACAGGTGAGCGGGACGATCGACAGCGCCGGCAATCTCAGCCTCACCGCGCCTATCGCGGGTGGAGTCGCCACGATGACAGCGTTGGTGACAACCAACCCGATCCCGCTCTTCGAAGGAACCTACCAGGTGATCGGTGGCCCCTGCGCTCAGACTTCCGTCCCACTCCGTTCCATTGAAGTCCCAAACATCAGCGGTACGTACGCAGGGACTTTGACGGAGTCCGTTCCTCAGACCACCGGTTCGCTCACCCTCAAAGCGACGCTGGTGGAATCGACCACCCCAAACGCCGACGGCAAATACCCTCTTACCGGCTCCCTCACCTATTCCGGCGACTGTACCGGGACGCTTTCGTTGACGAACTATTTTGTCTCTGGAATCACTGCGCAAAGCGGTCCCTCATCAAACGGCGAAACATTCTCAGCAGGCGTTCCACTCCTGCCGACAGAGCCTCTTCTCGCGTTATTTACCCAGCCTGCCGGGTGCGCAGCCATTTTTTACCACGGAAACCTGACCCTTCAGTAGGGCAGGTACGATTCGGCTCCGCGATCGTCTCCGCTGCGATACATCGGCCCACGCCTATTCAAGAAACGGGAATTGGGGCTAAACTAATCGAGCGGCAGTTGCAACTCACACCATAGCAACAGCGCAGTCCCGTCCCTGAACATGGCCAACCAAAAGCGAATCTGGCGTCTCGTACTCCCCATGGCGATCCTTGCGCTATTGCTGGGGACGACGCTCAGCATGGTCTGGCATCATCACGCCGACTCGTACGCTTCCTCCGACAACTGCCCCCTCTGTCACATCAGCCATCAGGCGGTCGACACCCCCGCGGTCGCGGTACGCCTTTGCGCCCCCGTTCCTACCGGCCCGGGCGTCGAACCGCAATATCTCGCTTCACCCTCTGCTTCTACCCCCCGCTTCATCCCCGCCCGCGGTCCTCCCGCAGCATAGTTGCATGTCTTCCGTGCCTCCCGGCACGACCATCAGCGCACCTCTACTGACAGAAGGCCGACTGCCATGCGCTTACAACGCTTGCATTTTGCTGTTTTGCTTGTCACGGCGGTTGCTTTCGGACTTGCACATGCGCAAGCTCCGCCAGCGCAATCGCCGCCGCCACCGCAAGCTCATACCCTCGCCCAGGCACCTGCGGCGGTCACCATTTCGCTCGACGACGCCATTCAAATGGCGCTCCAGCACAATCATACCCTGCTCGCGCTGCGGACGACCATCCAGCAGAACCAGGCCACCGAAGTCACCGCGAACCTGCGCCCCAACCCCGTCCTTATTGGCGATTCGCAGTTCCTCCCGCTGTTCAACCTGAACCAGTTCAACTCCGACTACCTCGACAACACCGCGCAGTTCGACCTCGGCGTCGGCTATCTCTTCGAGCGCGGCAAAAAGCGTCAGGCCCGCCTCGCCGCCGCCAAGGCCCAGACCACCGTCACTCGTTCCCAGGTCGCCGACAGCGAGCGCACCACCACCTTCGCCGTTGCCACGCAGTTCATCAACATTGAACTGGCCGAGTCCACACTCGCGCTCGCGCAGGAAGACCTCAAGAGCTTCCAGAACACCGTAGACATCGGCGAAGCCCGCTATAAAGCGGGCGACATCGGCGAAGGCGATCTGCTGAAGATCAAGTTGCAGATGCTCCAGTTCCAAACCGACGTTTCCGCCGCGAAACTGGCCCGCCTGCAAGGCCTATCCGACCTCCGCCAACTGCTCGGCTACGAGTCCATCGTCGCCGATTACGATGTGGCCGGCTCCTTCGACTACACACCCGTCAAGGGCATCGTCGAAGACTTCCAGTCCGCGGCCCTCAAGAACCGCCCCGACCTCCTCGCCGCCCAGCAGGGAATCGCCCTCGCCGACAGCCAGTACCAACTCCAGAAATCCATCGCCAAGCGCGACGTCACTGGCCAGCTCAGCTACACCCACATCACCGCGATGAACGATGTCTCCCTCTTCGGACAGGTGCAAATCCCCATCTTCGACCGCAACCAGGGCGAGATCGCCCGCACCGGCTTCGCCATCACGCAGGCGCAGGAGCAGGCCAAGCTCACCACCGGACAGGTCCTCACCGATGTCCACGACGCCTACGAAAACCTCCGCAGCAACGACCAGATCATCGACCTCTACAGGAGCGGCTATCTCGACCAGGCCAAGCAGTCGCGCGACATTGACGAGTACGCCTATCGCCACGGCGCCGCCAGCCTGCTCGACTTCCTCGATTCGGAACGCAGCTACCGCGCTACCGAACTCGCCTACCGCCAGGCGCTCGCCACATATCTGCTCGCGATCGAACAGCTTCGCGAAGCCGTAGGAACCAGGAGCCTCCCATGACGATTGCACGCACCCGCAGGCTTCACTGCATGACGGCGCTGGCCCTCGCGCTCGCCCTCGCCGGCTGCCATTCGGAAGACGGCGCCGGCAAGATGACCTCCTTCTCCGCCAAAGCCGCGGCGTCGGCCACTCCCACGCTCTTCACCATCCCGCAGGACCAGATGTCGCACGTCCAGGTGGTGACGGTCGTGCCCACGCAGCTCACGCGCACGCTCCGCCTCACCGGAAACGTCGCCTACGACGCCTTCAAGACGACGCCGGTCATCACCCAGGTCGGCGGCCCCGTAAGCCGGATACTCGTCGTCCCCGGCCAGCACGTCACTGCCGGCGCGCCGATGCTCGATGTCAGCAGCCCCGACTACTCGCAGCTTCTCGGCTCTTATCTGAAGGCCGCCGACTCGTTCCGCCTGGCCGACAAAAACTACAACCGCGCCAAGGATCTCTACGCCCACCACGCCAACGCCGAAAAGGATGTGGAGCAAGCCGAGTCCGACCGCGCCCAGGCCCAGGCCGACCTCAACGCCGCCGAGCAGGGCATGAAGATCCTCGGCATCAAGAACCCCTCCGCGCTCGCCAACGCCCCGTCGTCCGCGCTCATCCCCGTCCTTGCCCCGATCAGCGGCGAGGTCGTCGAGCGCCTCGTCTCCCCGGGCCAGGTCGTGCAGGCGGGAACCACGCAGGCCTTCACCATCTCCGACCTCAGCGATGTCTGGGTGCTCGCCAACGTCTATCAGGCCGACCTCGCCGCCGTCCGCAGCGGACAGGATGTCGTCGTCACCACCGACGCCTATCCCGACACCTTCCACGGCCGCATCTCCTACGTCTCGCCCGCGGTCGACCCCACCACGCGCACCCTGCAAGCCCGCATCGTCGTCGACAACCCCGGCGAAAAGCTGAAGAAGGACATGTACTGCACCGTCACCGTAACGGCGGGCGTCATGTCGAACGTCGTCGCCGTTCCCGACTCCGCCATCCTCCGCGACGACAACAACCAGCCCTTCGTCTACATCGAAACCGGCGCCAACCAGTTCGGCCGCCGCGACGTGGAAACGGGCAACAGCCAAAGCGGCCGGACGCAAATCCTGAAGGGCATTTCCATCGGAGAAAGGGTTGTAGGCGATGGCAGCCTGTTTCTCCAGTTTGCCAACTCCATACAGCACTAAGGAGGCGACACCAAAATGATTCACCACGTCGTCCAGTTTGCGCTGCGGCAAAAGCTCTTGGTCCTGCTGATGGTGGCCTTCATCGCCGTCGGTGGAGCGATCTCGTTCCACCACATGCCGGTCGACGCCTACCCCGACCTCGCGCCTCCGATGGTCGAAGTGATTACCCAATGGCCCGGCCACGCCGCTGAGGAAATCGAACGCCTCGTCACCGTTCCGGTCGAGGTCGAAATGAACGGCGTGCCCAAGATGCAGGTCATGCGTTCGATCTCGCTGTACGGCCTTTCCGACGTGATCCTCACCTTCGACGAGGGCACGGATGATTATTTCGCCCGCAATATCGTCTTCCAGCGCCTCAGCGAAGTCACCTTTCCCACCGGCGTCACGCCCACGCTCTCGCCGCTCGCCAGCCCCGCCGGCCTGGTCTACCGCTACGTCATCCAGAGCCCCGACCGCACAGCGCAGGAGCTCAAGGTCTACGAGGACTGGGTCGTCGAGCGCGAGTACAAGCAGGTCGCCGGCGTTGCCGACGACTCCGGTTTCGGCGGCACGACGATGCAGTACCAAGTGCTGCTCGACCCCGCGAAACTCTACGCCTACCACATCACCGTTCCCACCATCATCCAGCAGCTCTCGGTCAACAATTCCAACGCCGGCGGCGGCTTCTACGCGCAAGGCGGACAGACTTACAACGTCCGCGGCCTGGGCCTGATGCGCGACACCAACGACATCGGCAACGTCATCGTCGGCTCGCAAAACGGCGTCCCCGTGCGGGTGCAGGACATCGGTCAAGTCACCATCGGCAGCGCGCCGCGACTGGGCGAATTCGGCTTCAATAAAAACAACGACGCCGTCGAAGGCGTCATCATGATGCGACGCGGCGAGCAGACGCAGGACGTGCTGAAAGGCGTCGAAGCCAAGACGCAGGAACTCAACGAGCACATTCTCCCGCCCGACATCAAAGTCCAGCCCTTCTACGACCGCAGCGACCTCGTTCAACTCACCATCGACACGGTCGAGCACAACATGCTGCTGGGCATGGCGCTGGTCCTCATCGTCCTGATGTGTTTCCTGGTCAGTGCCCGCGCGGCCATCATCGTCGCGCTTACCATCCCTATCGCCCTGCTTTTCTCCTTCATCTTCCTGCACGCGCGAGGCACCGCCGCAAATCTGCTCTCCATCGGCGCGATCGACTTCGGAATCCTTATCGACGGCACCCTCGTCATGGTGGAAAACGTCTTCCGCGAACTCGGCGAGCGCGAGGGGCAGGACTATGATCTGCAGGAAGTCATCCTCGCCGCCGCTAAAGATGTCGACCGCCCCATCTTCTACTCCGTCGCCGTCATCATCGCCGGCTACCTTCCCATCTACGCGCTTGCCGGCCCCTCGGCCAAGCTCTTCAGGCCGATGGCCGACACCGTCTCCATCGCCCTGATCGGCGCGCTGATCCTGACGCTCACCTTAGTCCCCGTGCTGTGTGCGCTGTGGTTCAAGAAGGGCGTACACGAGCGCGAGAACAAGCCCTTCGAGTGGGTCCGCCGCCGTTACGCCGTCTATCTCGACTGGTGCCTCAACCACCCCAAATCCACGATGTTCGCCGCCACAGCAATCTTCGCGGCAACTCTGCTCCTGATCCCCTTCATTGGCGGAGAGTTCATGCCGCACCTCGACGAAGGCGCTGTCTGGGTCCGTGCAACGCTGCCGTACACCGTGTCCTACGAAGAGGCCGCGAAGTTCTCGCCGCAGGTCCGCAACATCCTTATGAAGTATCCGATGGTCACCGACGTCGGCTCCGAACTGGGCCGCCCCGACGACGGCACCGACGCCACCGGATTCTTCAACGACGAGTTCTACGTCGGACTCAAACCCTACGACGACGCCTCATGGAAGGTCTCGCGCATCCACAACAAGGCCGAGTTGGAAGAAGACATCCAGAACCAGTTGAAGGCCTTCCCGGGTGTGATCTTCAACTACACGCAGCCCGCCGAAGACGCCGTCGACGAAGCCCTCACCGGACTCAAGAGCGCTCTCGCAGTAAAGATCTACGGCCCCGATCTCAACGTCCTGCAAGCCAAGGCGCTCGACATCAAGCGCGAACTCGCGAACGTCCCCGGCTTCACCGAACTCACCGTGGTCCGCGAACTCGGCCAGCCCAGCCTGCTGATCGATGTCGACCGCGACAAGATTGCCCGCTACGGCATCAATGTCGCCGACGTGGAAGCCATCGTGCAGGCCGCGGTCGGCGGACAAGCGGCGACACAAGTCATCCAGGGCGAAAAACTCTTCGACCTCGTCGTCCGCATGCAGCCGCAGTTCCGCGAGAATGCCGACCAGATCGGCAACCTGCTCGTCGGCACACCCACCGGCCAGCAAATCCCGCTCTCCGAACTGGCTAACATCCACGAGGCCTCGGGCGCGTCCTTCATCTACCGCGAAAACAATTCGCGCTACATCGGCGTGCAGTACAGCATCGAGGGCCGCGACCTCGAGGGCGGCGTCAAGGCCGGCCAGAAAGCCATTCGCAACATCGAGAAGTCGCTGCCCCCCGGCTACCGCCTGACGTGGGGCGGCGAGTACGGCGAATTCCTCGAAGCCAAGCACCAGATGGAGTTCATCGGCCCACTCGCGCTGCTGATCATCTTCATGATCCTGTTCGCGCTCTATGGCAACTTCAAATTCCCCATCACCATCGCCCTCGGAGTCATCCTCACCGAGCCGGTCGGCGCGCTGATCGCGCTGAAACTCACGCACACGCCGTTCAGCGTTTCGTCGGGCCTCGGCCTGCTGGCGCTGATGGGAGTGTCGGTAGAAACCGCCGTCATTCTCGTCTCCTACATCAACAAGCTGCGCCTCGAAAACATGGACATCCGCACGGCGACGCGCGAAGCTTCGCTGCTCCGTCTCCGGCCCATTATGATGACGGCGCTGGTCGCCTGCCTTGGCCTGTTGCCCGCGGCGGTCTCCACCGGCATCGGCTCCGACACGCAGAAACCGTTCGCAATCGTCATCGTCGCCGGCCTCGTCTCGCGGCTCTTCATAGGATTCTTCGTCAACCCGGTGCTGTACGAAATGGTCGCCCGCGACGGAGATGTATTGCAGGTCTAACTTGATCTCCGCACTTCAACAGAACCCGCATTTCCTCATCGCTCTAAGCTCATTAGCTCTGCGCTCATCCCAACCCGGAGCGCCGAACCGCCCGCTGTGGTCAGGTCGGTGTTCGGTGTGATCGAGCTTGCGAAACGACATTTTTCGGGAACTGCGCTCTCGTGAGGAGCGCGGTTAATCAACACAAGCTGACTTGCCAACATGCCAAATCATTCGGCCACGAGTGTTGATCGTGATCTGCCTTCGAGTCGAATTCTCGCTTAGTCCTGAATCCGTTGCTAGCTCAGGTCGATTGAAATGCCATCACATAGCTGAATCCGATTTGGTATTTCCCTCCACTCGGCGTCGTCCGTAAAATTGTCAGCTATCCATCGCCTAAGGTCCTGAAAATCACGTAATTTGAGATTCGACTGGCTGCGGTTTGCGAAATCCTTCGCACCCGGTGTGAACGTCGTATTGGTCACGATCATGCCTGCAGCAAAGTGCCGATTTGCAGCCAATACGCCTTCGAGTTCACGTACTGGCCCTGGACCTACTTTGTAACGCGGATCTCGATGGTGCTTCGCTTGTACAGCGCCGAGGAAAGGGAACGGGAATGTTCTTGGCGGAGTAAAAATTATGTCGATTCCGCCATCCTTGCGGAATGTCTTTCCGACTGGCTGGGCATCAAGGCCCATCGCCCGAAGCCGCTCAAGCACAAACTCTTCGAATTGGGGTGGATTCAATCGGAATAACTCGTCCGGGTTAGCTCGTATCCCTGTCCAGATGGCATCGCTGATATCCACAAGTTGGACGCGAGTCGGCTTAATATGGCGGGCAAAGGGCAAGATGAGTTGCTGATCATCGTTCGTTGCTTGACTAAAAGATTCGCGAGGTTTCAGAGGGTCACGAAGCCAATTCCCCAAAACAGAGCAAGAGCGACAAAAATGAAGAGCTTCCGCACCCGCCTGGTGTGCCAAACCAAATGGTCCAAGACGGATATATACATCACTCTGCCCGATCGCCGATCCGCAATATGAGCACTCGTATGGCCGCGCCGCTCGAGTCTGTCGCAGTAATGTGGTCTCTCCCACAATGCTATCTAGCGTCGCCGCAACTGAACTGAAGTCGATTCCGACCTCGCGGCAAGCAATGACCAAACGCGATGGTGCAAGACGGCGCTTCCCTGCAAGGCACGATTGAAGATAAGCCGGAGAAACCCCCACGGAGGAGGCAATTTCGTCTGTAGACAAAGCCCGGTGCTCGATACTCGCCCGGATTCGGACAAGTATTGCTCCAAGTTGTTTAGGAACGTCGTTCGCGTAGGCCACGGCGAGAAGTTTATCAGTTCACGGACTTTCAGCCGTGCAGCTCAAACTGCCCCAATCCCAAATCGCAGGGGGAATTCATCGAAACGCCCAAATCTGCTACCGTGTCAGTGACTGAACTTATGCATTCCGGACCATACATACCAATCATCGTTCTGCTGCTGGGGGCCATCGGATTCGCCGTCGCTCCCCTGGCGCTGGCGTGGATATGGGCCAAAAAGTTCTCCCCCGCCAAGCCCGGCCAATCCAAAAACGCAGTCTACGAGTGCGGGCTTGAAGCCTCGGGCGATGCCTGGGTGCAGTTCAAGCCGGGCTACTATCTCTACGCCATCATCTTCCTGGTCTTCGATGTAGAAGTCGTTTTCCTGCTGCCCTTTGCCACCGCATTTACGGGTTTCGGCATGGCCGAATGCCTCGGCATGGCCGTCTTCCTCTTACTATTGATCGAAGGCCTCGCATGGGCCTGGTGCAAGAACGTACTCACGTGGAGCTAACCGCACGTCAAAAGGTATAGCGATGGATGAAGCACTCAAAACCGAGCTCGGCAAGCAGGGCATCTTCGCGACCTCGCTGCAGGAGCTCTACAACTGGGGCCGCCGCAGCTCGCTGTGGCCGCTGAACTTCGGGCTCGCCTGCTGCGCCATCGAAATGATCGCCACCACCATGGCGCGCTACGACCTCGCCCGCTTCGGCGCCGAAGTCTTTCGCCCATCGCCGCGCCAGGCCGACCTGATGATCATCGCCGGCACCATCACCAAAAAAATGGCGCCGCAGGTCGTCCGCCTTTACAACCAGATGCCCGAGCCCAAGTACGTCATCTCCATGGGCGCGTGCGCCATCTCCGGCGGCCCATTCAAACAGGGCTACAACGTGCTCAAGGGCATCGACCGCTACATCCCCGTGGACATCTACATCCCCGGCTGCCCGCCGCGCCCCGAGGCGCTCATCGACGGCTTCATGGCACTGCAAAAAATCATCGACGAGCAGGCGCTTACCGGCGCCACTCGCCCGCGCCACCTCAACGCAGCCGAGCCATCCGAGTTCATCATTCCCAAGTTCGGAGCGCACGATCTCGAACCACCGCAGAACCCCGAGGTATGGCACGCGCCTCTCGTCAACATCACTCTCCCCGCCGAGGACACCCCTGGAAACGCTTAAGGCAGATATCGAATCCAACGTTCCCGGCTGCGCGATCGAGATCGTCTCGAACCCCAGCCCATCGGCGCAGCACTCGCTGCTGATTTCGCCGGAACATGGTTTCGCCATCGCCACCTTCCTCCGCGACCAGCGTGGATTTGACTACTGCTCCAACGTCACCGGCATCGACTGGCCGGTGAAGGAAGTTTCGCAAAAAGTCAAAGTGAAGAAGTTCGTCAACGACGTGGAAACTGAAGTCGAAGAAGTCCAGAAATCCCTCACCGGCGGATACCTCGAAGTCGTCTACCACCTCTACTCGATGCAGCAGAAAACCGGCCCCGTCATCATCCGCATGAGAACGCAGGACCGCGCGGACGGCGTCCATCTGCCGTCGCTCACCCCCATCTGGCGCAGCGCTGACTTCCAGGAGCGCGAAATCTTCGACCTCTACGGGGTCATCTTCGACGGCCACCCCGACCTTCGCCGCATCCTCATGTGGGACGAGTTCACCGACCACCCCATGCGCCGCGACTACGTCGAGCCCGACGACTACGAGTACGAGCCGACAGCGCACGATGAGGTCCTTAAGAAGACCGAAGCGCATTACGCAAATAAATTCGGAGACAGCGCCGTATGAGCACAGCCGCCATCGCGCTGCCACCCGGCGCTTCCCTCACGGACAACGGCGACACGCAGCTCCTCGAAGTCTCGATGGGCCCGCAACACCCGTCCACCCACGGCGTCTTCCGCATGGACGTCGCGCTCGACGGCGAGACCGTCGTCAAGCTCAAGCCCATCTTCGGCTACCTCCACCGCAACCACGAAAAAATCGCCGAGGACGAGACCTACCTCGGCTCGATGCCCTACACCGACCGCCTCGACTACTTCTGCTCCCTCACCAACAACTGGGCCTACGCGCTGGGGGTCGAAACATTGGCGGGCATCACCGTCCCCGAGCGCGCACAGTACCTCCGCGTCATCACCGCCGAACTGACGCGGCTGCAAAACCACGCCTGCCTCATCGGCTTCCTGATGCAGGACATGGGCGCCAGCGGCACGCCGCTGATGTACGCCTTCCGCGAGCGCGAAAAAATCCTCGACCTCTTCGAGTCCCTCACCGGCGCGCGCATGATGTGCAACTACATGCGCTTCGGCGGCTGCCGCGTCGACCCACCCGCGGGCTGGCTCGCCCAGGCGCAACAAGTCGTCGATGCCTTCCCCCGCTTCCTCGACGAGTTCGAAAACCTGCTCTCCAGCAACGAAATTCTGATGGCGCGGACGCAAGGCATCGGCGTCGTCTCGCGCGAACTCGCCATCAACGCCGGCATCACCGGGCCATTGCTGCGGGCTTCGGGTGTGAACTATGACCTCCGCAAAGTAGACAAGTACGGCATCTACGACCGCTTCAGCTTCCGCATCCCGCTTGGCGACCACGGCGACGTGTACGACCGCTACATGATCCGCCTGCTCGAAATGCGCGAGTCCTGCAAAATCCTGCAACAGGCCCTCAGCGACATCCCCGAAGGTCCCTTCACCGACCCCAAAACCAAGATCCGCAACTTCCGTCCCAAGCCGGGCGAAGCCTACGGCCGCATCGAAGCCCCCAAGGGCGAGCTCGGCTTCTACCTCATCAGCGACGGCTCGCCGAACCCGTACCGCTACCGCGTCCGCCCACCGAGCCTCATCAACCTCACCATCCTCGAAGACATGTGCCTCGGCCATAACATCGCGGATGTCGTCATCATTCTCGGCAGCATCGACATCGTCATGGGCGAAGTCGACCGGTAAACCAAAGGACAACGCTATGAGCGCAAAGAACGCAAAGTTAACGCCACGGATCTCTTGGCGTTAACTTTGCGCCCTTCGCGCCCATTGCGTTTTCTTCTTGCCGGCCCGGCCACCGCATTCATGCACGACAATTGCGGTAAAGTGTATTGACTGAACTTAGCGCCTCACAAAAGGATTCAAAGAACCATGCTGGGTGAAGGACTCCTCAAGGGCCTCGCAGAAACAGCTCGAAACTTCTTCGGCAGCTACGCCGGAAAAGATCGACTGACCACCCTTCAATTCCCCGAAGAGCGCGCCCCCCGGATCGAAGCCTCCCGCAACTTCCCCTTCCTCGTCTACGACGGCACCGACCCCGAAGCCGGCCTGCGCTGCGTTTCCTGCTTCATCTGCGAAAAAGAGTGTCCGCCCAAGTGCATCTTCATCGAAAAGAGCACCGACAAAAAGCCCGACGCCGTCGGCAAGCAGCAGTTCTATCCGGCGCGTTTCAACATCGATGTTTCCGTCTGCATGAGCTGCCAGATCTGCGTCGAAGTTTGCCCCTTCGACGCCATCAAGATGGATGTGGCCTTTGAAGAAGCCTCCACCGGTCGCTTCAGCGACCTGCTGTGGCCCAAGCAGCGCCTCGCAAAATCCAACGACTACTACCACGAGATTCACCCCACGGAAGCCGCCAACGTAGACGCCGATCTGGCCGCCGTACGGGCCAAGGCCGCCGCACCAAAGCCCGCGCCCGCCGCGCCTCCGGCAGCAGCTCCACCAAGCGGGGTCACCGCAGAAAAATGACTCCGCAGACAGTCGATCAGATCTTCGTCCTCACCAAGCACGCGCTGCTCACCCACGTCCCCGCGACACTTCAACCCATCGCCTCGGCCATCCTCTCAGTAGTCCCGATTCTCATCGTCTTCCCTCTGCTCTTCGCGATCACCACGGTGCTGGAACGCAAGGGCCTGGGCCGTATGCAGAACCGCTACGGCCCCAACCGCGTCGGGCCGTACGGCTTTTTACAGCCGATGGCGGACGGCATCAAGTCGCTCACCAAAGAAGACGTCATCCCCCGCTCCGCCGACGCGGTAGTCCACTTCCTCGCGCCGATATTGCTGGTCCTCGCGTCGTTCCTCGCCTACGCCGTCCTGCCCATCGGCCGCAACATGGTCATCGTGGACCTCAACGCCGGCGTGCTGTTCTTCTTCGCCATCGGCTCCATGGTGGAGCTCGCCGTTTTCATGGCCGGCTGGTCGAGCCGCAGCAAGTATTCATTGCTCGGTGCAATGCGTGCTGTAGCCCAGATGATCAGCTACGAAATCCCGCTGGTGCTTTCCGCCATCGTCGTCATCATGGCCGCGGGCACGCTCTCGACCGTCGCCATCGTCAACATGCAGGCGGTTTACACGCACGGGCTGCCCCACTGGTTCGTCTTCACGCCCTGGGGCTTCTGCGGCTTCATCCTCTTCATGATCGCGGCGACGGCCGAGTCCAACCGCTCGCCCTTCGACCTCCCCGAAGGCGAATCCGAAATCATCGCCGGCTATTACATCGAGTACTCCGGCTTCAAGTTCGCGCTGTTCTTCCTCGGTGAATACCTTGGCATGTTCGCCACGTCCGGCCTCGCCATCACACTGTTTCTCGGCGGCTGGTCCGCGCCGTTCGCGTTCCTCACCTGGGTCCCCTCGTACATCTGGTTCTTCCTCAAGCTGCTCGTCTTCATCTTCGCCTTCATCTGGGTCCGCGGCACCTTCCCACGCCTGCGCATGGACCAGTTCATGGGTCTGGCCTGGAAATTCATGCTCCCCATGACGCTCGTCAACGTCTTCGACGTAGGCATCTGGCACCTGATGCCCCACGGCATTCTCCGCTGGATCGTCTGCACCGCCCTCCTCATCCTTCCGGCATATCTACTCAGCCGCACCCTCAACAGAAAACAGAAACTCCAGGTCCGCACCTACCGCTACGCCGACTGAGAACTGGCAACTGGAAACTCGAAACTGGTAACCGGCAGCTAAACCCACAACCGAGAACCAACAACCGACAACCCGCAATGACCCTGACCTTCCTCATCCTCGCCGCCATCACCATCATCGGAGCCTCCGCGGCGATGGGTCTGCGCAACCTGATCCACTGCATTCTCGCGCTCACGCTGGGCTTCGCCGGCCTCGCCATGCTGTACCTCGAACTCGGCGCACAGTTCGTCGGCTTCACCCAGATCCTCGTCTACGTCGGAGCCGTCGCCATCCTCTCCGTCTTCGCCATCATGATGACCCGCAGCGCCGGCCCCAACGCCGAACCTGCGCTCTCAGGCTCATGGATCACTGGCCTGGTCGTCGCCGGAGCTACGTTCGCCGTCCTCGCCTGGGCAATCATTTCCACCGGCTTCGCCACCCAATCGCCAACGACCCCCGAAGTCTCCGTCCAGCAAATCGGCAACGCCCTCATGCACTCCTACGCCGTCCCTCTCGAAATCATGGGGCTCCTCCTCACTGCGGCTTTGATCGGCGCAGTCATCGTCGCCATGCCGCAGGAGAAGGCCCAATGACCCCCCTCACCGGCTATCTCCTGCTCTCCGCGATGATCTTTTCCATCGGACTCGCCGGCGCGCTCTCCCGCCGCAACGCCATCCTCGTCCTCATCGGCATCGAGCTGATGCTCAACGCCGCCAACCTCAACTTCATCGCCTTCTGGCGCTACGGCCCCAACCCCGCCGCGCTCACCGGCATCATGTTCACGATCTTCTCCATCGGCATCGCAGCGGCAGAAGCCGCAGTCGGCCTCGGCATCATTCTCGCCGTCTATCGCCACACCAAGAACACCGATCTAGACCAGATGAACTCCATGAAAGGCTGACCCGCACACTCGATGAGCATCGTCCAAAACCTGTGGCTGATACCCGCCGTGCCGATCGTGGCCTCCGGCATCATCGCCCTTGCGAAGCAGCGCCAGCGCAAGCTCGCCGCCTCGCTCGCCATCGGGTCCATGGTCATCGCGTTCCTCCTCTCCGTCATCGCGTTCGTGCATGTCTTGCGTAACTTTCCGGGGGAAAGCTTCCGCCAGGCCGTCAACCTCAACTGGTTCCAGTTCGGCGCCGACTGGGTCAAAATCGGCTGGCTCCTCGACCCTCTGACCGCCGTCATGCTGCTGATGGTCACCTTCGTCGGGATGCTGATCTTCATCTACAGCGTCGGCTACATGGAGCATGACGAAAACTTCACCCGCTTTTTCTGCTTCCTCGCCCTGTTCGCGGGAGCCATGCTCGGCGTCGTCATCGCCAACAGCCTGCTGCTGCTCTTCATGTGCTGGGAGATCATGGGACTCACCTCCTACCTCCTGATCGGCTTCTGGTTCTTCAACCCCGCCGCCGCCAACGCCGCCAAGAAAGCCTTCCTCGTCACGCGCATCGGAGACCTCGGCCTCTTCCTCGGCATGGCGTGGCTCTACTACCAGTCCGGCACGCTGCTGTTCTTCGACAACGGCGCGGGCTGCCTGGAGCACACCGCACTCACCGCGATGGTCCTCCACACAACTATTTACGGCCTGACGGTTTCGACCGGCATCGGCCTCCTGATCTTCTGCGGTGCGGCCGGAAAGTCCGGCCAGGTCCCTCTCCACGTCTGGCTGCCTGACGCGATGGAAGGCCCGACGCCTGTCAGCGCCCTCATCCACGCGGCCACCATGGTCGCCGCCGGAGTCTTCCTGATCGCGCGCGTCTACCCACTCATGAGCGCGCAAATAGCCGGTGCGCTCACCCCCACCATCGCCCTCCAGGTCATCACCTGGATCGGAGCCATCACCGCCCTCTTCGGCGCGCTCGTCGCCGTCGCACAGTTCGACATCAAGCGCATCCTCGCCTACTCCACCGTCTCGCAGCTCGGCTACATGATGATGGGGCTCGGCGTCGGCGGAGTCCCCGTCGGCATGTTCCACCTCATCACCCACGCCTTCTTCAAGTCGCTGCTCTTCCTCGGCGCGGGTTCCGTCATCCACGGCTGCAACGGCGAGCAGGACATTCGTAAAATGGGCGGCCTACGCCGCTTCATGCCCATCACGTTCGCTACCTACGCCATCGGGATGTTGGCGCTGTGCGGCTTCCCGCTCTTCTTCTCCGGCTTCTGGAGCAAGGACGAAATCCTCCACGCCGCCTTCGCCTGGAGCATCTCCCGCACGCCGTTCTACATGGGAGCCATCGGCGCTCTGCTCACCGCGTTCTACATGACGCGCCAGCTCTGCTACGTCTTCGCGGCCGCCTCGCGCAAGCCCGTCGTCCACCACCCACACGACGCCGACGACACCGCCGCAGCCCACCACGACGGCCCGCCCCACGAGAGCCCCCGCGTCATGACCGTCCCACTCATCCTGCTCGCGGCCTGCACCATGCTCCTCGGCCTCATCGGCGATCCGGCGTGGCCGTGGTTCCAGGACTTCCTCGAAGACAAAACCGTCACCCTCGCCTTCTCCGGCTTCACGAACGGCGTCGTCCCGCTGATGCTGTCTTCTTCCGTACTTGTCATCATCGGCCTCGCTCTCGGCTGGAAAATCTACGGCCGCAACATGACCCACGCCGACCAGCCCGACCCGCTCCGCCAGCTCCAGCCGCACATCTTCTCCGCGCTCGCCCACGCCTTCTACATCGACATCCTCTACGCCGCGACCATCGTCCGCCTCAACACCGCCTTCGCCCACACCAGCGCCTTCCTCGACCGCTGGATATGGAACGGCGTCGTCCAGATTGTTTCGTACGGCGTCCTCGGCGCGGCCTACGTCGACAGATTTATCGACAACCACGCCGTCAACGCCGCCTTCGACGAAGGCTGTACGACCGTCTCGCGCAGCGGCCGCGCACTCTCGCTGCTGCAATCCGGACGCGCGCAAAATTACCTGCGCCTACTCGGCCTCGGCTTCGTCGTGCTGGTCGTCATCCTTCTCTGGGGGGCGAAACCATGATGCTCCCCTGGCTCTCGATCCTGACCGCTCTCCCCGTCGCCGGCGCAATCGTCGTCTCCCTCACCGGTCAAAACAAGCGCCTCACCCGCGCGACAGCCCTCGCCTTCAGCCTCGCCGCGCTCGCCCTCACGCTCCTCATCGCCGCCCACTTCGACCGCTCCCTCGGCGCGCTGCAATTCAACGAACGCCACGCCTGGATTCCCGCCCTCAACATCGACTACCACCTCGGCATCGACGGCCTCGGCCTTCTGATGCTCCTGCTATCGGCGATCGTCGTCCCCACCGCGATGGCCGCATCGTGGAAAATCGAAACGCGCACCCGCCTCTACTTCGCGCTCGTTCTGCTGCTCGAAGCCTGCCTCTTCGGCACCTTCACCGCGCTGAACTTCGTCCACTGGTTCACCTTCTGGGAACTCAGCATCATCCCCGCCTTCTTCCTCATCAAGCTCTGGGGAGGCCCCAAGCGCTCCGCCGCCGCCACCCAGTTCCTCGTTTACACCATGGTCGGCAGCGTCGCCATGCTGCTGTCGTTCCTCGCGATTTTTCTGGCGACCCATAACTTCGACTTCATCGAACTTGCCCAACTCGCGCAAACCAATGCGCTTATGCCGGCGGTGACTGCGAACCTCGCCGGCTACCACTTCCTCCCGCACAACCTCGCCCTCTTCATTTTCCTCGGCGCGTTCCTGGGATTCGCCGTCAAAGTCCCCCTCATCCCGTTCCACACCTGGCTCCCCGCCGCCTACTCCGAAGCCCCCACCGGCGCCACCATCCTGCTCACCGGAGCGATGTCGAAGATGGGGCTTTACGGCTTCCTCCGCATCCTGCTCCCCATCTTCTTTCCGCAGATGCGGGCGATCCTGACGCCCCTCCTCTGGCTCGCCGTCGCCACGGTCGTCCTCTCCGCCTACGCCGCCCTCGCGCAAAAAGACCTCAAGCGCATCTTCGCCTACTCCTCGATCAACCATCTCGGATACTGCCTGCTGGCCATCTTCGCCGTCGCCAAGTTCACCGCCGGAGACCCGTCGCTCACCACCCAGAAATTCGCCGCCATGAACGGCATCATCCTCCAGATGTTCAACCACGGCCTAACCGCCGCCGCCATCTTCTGGTTCATCGCCCTCATCGAGCAGCGCAGCAACGGCCTCCGTTCCCTCGACGACTTCGGCGGACTCCGCAAAGTCGCGCCCGTCTTCTCCGGCCTCATGGGAATCGCCCTCTTTTCCTCCCTCGGCCTCCCCGGCCTCAACGGCTTCATCAGCGAATTCCTCATCTTCAAAGGCTCGTTTCCGCTCGTCACCTGGGCGACCTCCATCTCCGTCCTCGGACTCATGCTCACCGCCGTCGTCATCCTCGGAGTCATCCAGAAAGTCTTCTCCGGTGCCCTCAACGCCAAGTGGTCTACCTTCCCCGACCTCACCACCGGCGAACGCCTCGCCCTCGCCCCAGCCATCGCCCTTATGTTCGCCCTCGGCCTTTACCCTGAACTCATTCTCGGATTCATCAACACCAACGCAATCCATCTCATCAACCAACTCAACTTCTAACCTGGCAACTGGTAACTCGTAACTGGCAACCTGTAACTAAAATCCAATGCTCGCGGCCACCATCTACATCTCGTTCCTCGGCGCTCTCGCCCAATTGCTGCTTCCAAAAAGCCGCCCCGCCGCCGCGCGCATCCTCGCTCTCCTCACCGCCATCGCCGGCGCAGCCATCGCCCTCACCGCCTTCCTCCAGCACCGCACCGGCGAACTCTTCACCATCGTCCGCGTCCCCTGGATCCCAACCCTCGGCATTGAGTACCACCTCGCCGCCGACGGCATCAGCCTCACGCTCGTCCTGCTCACCGGAATCGTCGCCGTCACCGGCATCCTCTTCTCCTGGAACATCGAGCACCGCACCCGCGAGTTTTTCGCCTTCTACCTTCTGCTCATCGGCTCGGTCTACGGAGTCTTCCTCAGCTTCGATCTCTTCCTCCTCTTCGTCTTCTACGAAATCGTCATCATCCCCAAATATTTCCTGATCGCCATCTGGGGCTCGACGCGCAAAGAGTACGGCGCGATGAAGCTCGCCCTCTACTCCTTCGTCGGCAGCGCGATGGTGCTCGTCGGGCTCATCGCGACCTACGTCGCCTCCGGCCTGCACACCCTCTCGCTCCCCGACCTCGTCGCCCACGCCCACTTCTCCCCGCACTTCCAGATGGGTGCTTTCCCTCTGGTCTTCGTCGGCTTCGCGATCCTCGCCGGCCTATGGCCCTTCCACACCTGGGCCCCCACCGGCCACGTCGCCGCCCCCACCGCCGCCTCCATGCTGCTCGCCGGAGTGGTCATGAAGCTCGGAGCCTACGGCTGCCTGCGCGTCGCGATGACCCTCTTCCCCCTCGGCCTCGCCCCCTGGTCCCACCACTTCCTCGGCCTCTCTTCCTGGCGAGAAGTCTTCGCTCTGCTCGCCGTCATCGGCATCGTCTACGGCGCGATGGTCGCCCTCGTCCAAAGCGACTTCAAGTTCGTCATCGGCTACTCAAGCGTTTCGCACATGGGCTTCATCCTGCTCGGCCTCATGACGCTCAACCAGATCGGCATCTCCGGCGCGGTCATCCAGATGTTCTCCCACGGCATCCTCGCCGGGCTGCTCTTCGCCGTCGTCGGCCGCATGGTCTACGACCGCGCCCACACCCGCGACCTCACCACCCTCGGCCCGATGAACCTCAACAAGACGATCCCCTTCGCCGCGGCCACGTTCGTCGTCGCCGGCATGGCCGCCATGGGCCTCCCCGGCTTCAGCGGCTTCGTGGCGGAGTTGATGATTCTCATCGGCGCGTGGCACGCCTTCCCCATCCTCGCCCTGTGCGTCGGCTTCGGCATCGTCATTGGCATCGTCTACGTGTGGCGCGCGATGCAGAAAGCCTTCTTCGCCGGTGACGAGCAGCAGCCAGTTCTTGCAGGCGACAGCCTTCAGCCAAGTTTTGAAGGGGACGGGCTTCAGCCCGTCCATCAGACCTACGCAAAAAAGGGGGCTTTAGCCCCTGAGGGAATGCCCGCCATCACCATCCCCGAACGCCTCGGTGCAATCATCCTCATCTGCACCAGCATCGCCATCGGCCTCTACCCGCAGATGCTCCTGAAGGTCATCACCCCAGCCCTCAATTCGCCGCTGTTCGCAGGCTTGCGCGGAGGTAAATGGTGATCTCCTACACCGAGCTCCTCCACGCCGTACTCCCCGAAGTCATCGTCGTCCTTACATCGATACTCGTCATCGCCATCGACCTCCTCGCCCTCCGCCGCAGCTCCATCAAGACCCGCTTCACCACAGCCAGCCTTGTCGGCGCCGCCGGGTGCGCGGTCGCTATCGCCGACCTCATCCTTGCCCCACAACACGCCAACGTTCTCAACGGGATCTTCGTCGTCCTTCCTTCGACGCAGTTCGTCCAGATCGCCCTGCTGGTCCTCAGCACCTTCACACTGCTCCTCACGGCCGATTCCGAGTTCACCACTCACGTCGGCGAATTCGTTCTCCTCATCCTGCTCGCCACCGTTGGCATGATGTTCCTCGTCGCCACCGCGGACCTGCTCGTTATCTTCATCTCGCTTGAGCTACTCAGCCTCTCGCTCTACATCCTTGCCGCCTTCGACAAACGCAGCGCGCGCTCTTCGGAAGCAGCGCTCAAATACTTTCTCTTCGGAGGAATGTCCGCCGCCTTCCTGCTCTACGGCTTCAGCCTCTTCTACGGCCTCGCGAACTCCACCTCGCTCCTTGACCTCGCCTGGGCAATCCATGGCCCCAGCCCGCTGCTGGCCATCGCCATCATCACCACCACCGTCGGTTTCGGTTTCAAAATCGCCGCGGCACCCTTCCACTTCTGGGCCCCGGACGTTTACGAGGCCGCTCCAACTCCCGCCGCAGCCTTTATCGCTTCCAGCTCGAAGGTAGCCAGCTTCTTTGTCTTCTTCGAAATCGTGACCCTTGTCGGTCTCGCCGGCACAAGCAGCTCCGCCGCATGGATGCACTTCACCCACGGGTGGGTTTCCGTGCTCGCGCTGGTCGCCGCACTCTCGATGATCCTCGGAAATCTGGTCGCCATCCGCCAAACCGGCCTTCGCAGGCTCGTCGCCTACTCCGCTATAGCCCACGCCGGTTATATGCTGCTCCCATTCGTCGCCAGCGCCGGCTATATACGGCTCGTACCCCTCGCGAACACCGATCAAAGCGGCACCGCGCTGCTCTACTACGTCATCACCTACGCCCTTGGGACGATTGGCATCTTCGCCATCATCGGCGTCGTCGAAAAACACACCGGCAGCGACCACCTTTCCAGCTTCGACGGCCTCAGCCGACGCGCACCCGTACTCTCCGCCGGACTCTTCATCTTCCTGCTTTCGCTCGCCGGAATCCCACCCCTCTCCGGCTTCTTCGCGAAGTTCTATATCTTCCTCGCCACCCTCGCCGCCACTCCAAGCGTGAAAGACCTCCTCTGGCTCGTGATCCTCGCCATCGCCATGAGCACCGTCTCGCTCTACTACTACCTCAAAGTCCTGAAACGGGTCTACGTCACCGTTCCCACCCCGGACGCCCCGCCCATCCGCACGCCATTCCTCACGCAACTCGTCGTCGTGGTCCTGGCCGCCGCCATAGTCCTCCTCGGCTGCTTCCCCCACCTGCTCCTCCGCTGGATCCAGCAAGCCATCGGCTAACTCGCAGCTCGTAGCTCGCGGCTCGTAGCTGAAAATCAAACCGCAGCCACGACCCTAAACCGCCAAAACGGCTCCCCAAGTCAACCCCACCCCAAACGCGCAAAACATGATCGGCGCGCACCCATCCGCCCCAATATGCCACTCCGCGGCAGCAATCAGCATGGAAGCCGAGCTGGTGTTGCCAAACCGCTCGATATTCGCGTAAAACCGCTCCACAGGCGCCTTAACCGTCTGCGCAATGCGTGCAATCAGGTTTTTATTGGCCTGATGCAGCAGAAACACCCCAACATCCTCTGCCGCGATGCCGTTTCGCGTCAGCAATTCCGTCATCGCTTCCGGCATCCTTCGCGACGCATGACGGATCACCACTGCGCCATCCATCAGAATCCGCCCATTTTCGATCTTCAGCGCCTCAGCCGAACTTCCATCCGTATGCAGACAGCTATCGACGATCCGCGCAAAGCCCGACTCCGGCGAAATCAGCACCGCCCCCGCGCCATCGCCGAACAAAATCGCCGTATTGCGGCCCTCGGGTGACAGCTCAATCCGCCGCGACATAATCTCCGTCCCCACCACCAGCACATTCCCAAACGACTCGGCCAGCCTCGCCCCCATCGCCATCCCGGCGAGCGATCCCACACTCGGCATCGGCAAATCGATCGCCGGCGTCGCGGTCAACCCCAGCAGCGCCGCAATCGAGCTCGCCGGCCCGGGCGCAAATCTCTCCGCCGAGCCACATGCCACAATCACCAAACCTAATTCCGTCGCCGCAACGGCCGCTCGCTCCAGGCAATCCACCGCCGCGCGATGCCCCAGCGAAGCCACCGTCTCATCCGCCGCCGCCCACCGCCGCTCGCGCACGCCCGACTGCGAAACGATCCACTCCGCCTCTACCCCAAGCAGCGGCGCCAGCTCGTCGTTCCCGACGACCCGCTCCGGCACATACGACCCGAACCCGCGCAGGTAGGCCACTACTTACCCTTAGCATCCAGGTAGAGTTCCACCTTCTCCACCGTGTCGAATTTCCGCGCCGAAAAGTCGGAATCGGGAATAGACACGCCAAACTCCGCTTCCAGCCCCGAGATAAAGTCCGTCAGCGCGAAGGAGTCCAGCATCCCCGATGTAAACAAACTCTCATCCGGAGCCGGATCGAGCGGTTGATCGGCCACAGCCTGCAACACTTTGATAATCCCGGGTCTCTTGTCCATTTCGGTTCCTTTGTCGGTTCTGGGTTGTCGGTTCTGGGTTGTCGGTTCTGGGTTGTCGGTTCTGGGTTGTCGGTTCTGGGTTGTCGGTTGTCGGTTGTTAGTTCTTAGTTGTTGGTTCGAAGCGCTCTTACCGAGAACCCACAACCGAGAACCCAGAACCCTTTACGGCGACACAGCAGGCGCTTCCCCACCGCTCTTATCAGCCGTCCGCAGATAGTTGTTATACGCCGTCATCAAGTCCCGGTATAGTGCATTGGCGAGTACCCTGTACCCCGTCCCGGTCAGGTGCGTCCTATCCGCCTGCGCCAGCCCATCCACCGCCCATCGCTGCATCGTTCCCGGCCCGCCCATCCGTGCGCGCTCGTCGTAAAACGCGCAGCCGTCGACCCTGCAAGCCTCTTTCTGGTCTGCGATGATGCGGTCGATCGCCGTCTGCGTATGCCACACCGCATGACGCCCCCGCCCGACCTTCAGCGCGCGATCGTACGGCCCCAGCATCAGGACCGAAGCCCCCGGCACAATCCGGTGCAGGTTCTGCAACACCTCATGCAGCTCCGCCACATATTCGTCGTTGCGGCTCGCCGATTCCGCCGCCTCGTTCGTCCCATACGCCAGCACAATCAAGTTCGGGTTCCGCTCGCCCAGGTACTCCGCAAACATCTGCTGGTTCCACTTCAAAATCAGCGGCGCAACCGCCCCATTGATCCCCAGGCATTCATACGTCACACCCGCCTGCTCGGTCACCAGACCCAGCAGCCTCACCGGCGCGCTGTCCATCGTAATCAACTGAAACTCGTGCTCCCCCGGCGTACACGAGTACGTAAACGTCCCCGCCCCCCGCGCCGAGCCCGCTTCCACCGCCGAGTTCATCAGAGTCCCGCTGTCGCCCGGATCGCCATCGGCGCCCGTCTTGATCTCCGCAACCGGCTGCCCATTGTCGCTGAAGTCCAGCGCCCCGCCGCCCGGCTGGCGCAGATACTGCACCTGCAGCGTCTCGCACGTCGTCGTCAAAAACACCGACTCCCCCGGCCTCCGCGTCGAAATCGCAATCCCGCCCAGCCCGGTATCGCCATCGCCCAGGTCGGTAAAGTGGTTCCCCTGCGTCACCCACCCCGGCGTCTGCGACCGCGACGACCCCAGCAGCCGATACCCCGCGAACGGATGTCCAGGATACTGAAACCCCAACCCGCCATTCCCAAACCGTGCCTGCAACAGGGCGCGCATCTGGCCGGTGAAAATGTCCGCCGCCGTATGCGAATCCCCAAACTGCATGATCCTCACAATCGATCCAGCACCGGACACATCCGCCACGCCGGCTGTGCGCGAAGCCTGCTCCGCTGCCAGCGCCTTGAAAAACGAATTCAGCGCTCGCGGATAGCGGAACGGCTGCGCCTGCGCCGGAGGCAGCACCGAATCGGCGTACAGCGACTCGTCCGGGGGCGCCGTCTCCTGTTGCGCGGCCACACTCGGAGCATCCGCTTCCGGAATCGGCGGCGTCGGAACCTGCGCCGGAACCTGCTGCGGAACCCGGGCTACCGGAACCTGCGCCGTCTCCTGCACCGGTCGTGCCGCGCCATACTTCGACCGGACCACGGGCGCGGGCGCGATGTAGTGAGAAGACTTACGCTTTCCGCGCGTCGAGACCACCGCATGTCCCTTCGACCGGCTGGCAGAATGGCTCGTTACGGCGTGTCCGTTTGAATGCGCTGAACTTTTCGCCGAGCTCTTCTTTGAAGCCACCGCGGCATGCGCCGGCTTCTTCTTCGGCTTCTGCCCCACCACCAACCCCGGTGCCATCAGCAAAACCGCCAACATCCACCACGCGCGGCGACGAGCAAACAGTCTGCCCTTCGCCTCGTTCTCCAACTGCATTTCAATCATTCTTCAATAACTTTCCGGACTACGTGTTGACGGGGTGGACGTCGTCACTGCCTTGGATTACAGCTTCCAGTTACGAGTTTCCAGGTTCCAGTTTAAGGTTGCGGTTGCGGCTGAGGGACTGCCGGAGGAACAACAGCCGGAACAGCCTGCTTCGGCGCATCCGGCGTTACCGGCGGCGCATCGGGCGTTGCCGGAGCAGTGACCGGGGGTGCAACCGGCACCAGCGGCTCGCCCATCGCCGACGGCTTCGGCTTGCCCGACGGCACAATCACCAGTTTCGGCTTCGCGACGCGCACGGGAGCCGCCGCTACAGGTTTGACGGCTGGAGCGACAACTTCGTGGTGATGCTCCAGATGCTGCCGTTCCAGGTACTGCTCATACCCCGTCATCAAATCCTTCACCAGCAGTTGCGCCACGATCGCCGCGCCCTGCGGCGTTGGGTGGATCAAATCCCCCGACACCAGCCGAGGGCGCCCCGTATACCAGCGGGCCATCGTTCCGCTCCCTCCCATAGCATCAAAGGTATCGAAAAACGCGCATCCCTGCTCCGCCGCCACCCGCCGCTCGATCGCCACGACCCGCGGAATCGTGTCGTAGGTCTGAATCTCGTCCACCCCGGTCCGCAGCCCCCGGTCCATCGGACTCATCACCAGGATCGGCGTTCCCGGCAGCGCCGTCTTGATCCGCTTGATCGCCGTCCGCAAACTCGGCTCGTAATACTTGTCAACAAAAGACCCAAACCCGCTCTCATTCGTCCCATAGTTGATAATCACCAGCGCCGGCCGCTCATGCCGCAACTCCGCCGTCCACGCCGCCGCATTGAACCCATTCGACAGCACCGTGGTCGACGCCCCATTCAACCCCAGCGAGTCATAAACCACCCCCCGCCCGCTGGTCCGAAACGTCTCTCCAAACAGCCGCACCACCCCCGACACCGGCTTCAAATCCACCGTCTTCGTCCCCTCCGGCAGCGCCACGGTATGCCACGCCGGCTCGACACTCTCCGCCGCCGTCGAAAACGTCCCCACCTCCACCCCATTCGCCGCGACCGAAACCGTCCCGCCCCCCGGCCGCCCCAGGTACGCCACCTCCATTGTCCTCTGCTCCGAGTCCCTCAGCGCAATATGACTCGAAGCCCCAACCGTCCCCTCAAAACTCGCGCCGCCAACCCCATACGTATCCTCATGCCCTTTCCCCACCGCGGTCGAGGCCGTCCAGCCCTTGTCCGAAATCTCCACGCCCCTGTGCTGATACCACGCCCACGGCTTGGCGGTCAGCAGAAACCCATGCCCGCCGTCCCCAAACTTCTTCTGCAACATCGACCGCACGTCCCCGGTAATCAGGTCGGCTGTCGTCGGAGAGTCCCCATAATGCAGGACTGTAACCACCTGGGCCGTCCCCGGCCCACCGGGCAGTTCCAGCTTATGCAGCGCCGCAAAGAAGCTGTCCATCGCTCCCGCATCGTCCACGAAGTAATCCGAAACCGCCACGCGGGCACCGGGCTTGAGCTTCACCGGAACCACCTCCACCGCCGGCGCAGGAGGATGCCGGAACAGCACCACCCTCGCCGCCTCGCCAAAAATCCCCGGCGCGATCCCCTTCGCCGGATCGACAAACACCCGAAACGCCACCAGCACCGCAGCCGCAGTGGCCACTGTCAACACCGTCTTCCAAAAAGCATTCTGGGGAGCCATCGCTAAAAGCTCCCGTAGATAAACGTCGCGCTACCCCGCCCCGACAGACTCTGAATCGCCAACACCAGCCCGGCCAGCGCCAGTCCCTGCACCCAGAACGGCATCCGCCCCACCAGGTCCGCGCTGCCGTCCAGCCACTTCACTGGCAGACAATGCGCCACGGCGGCCAGCCCCATCACTCCCAAGATGGGCAGCGTCAAATTGTCATGCCCCCACGTCATCGACCCCAGCCGCCCCAGCACCTCAAACGCATTCTGCATCGACGACGCATGGAAGAAAATCCACGTAAAGCAAACAAAATGGAACGTAATAACCTGCGCCACAAGCGTCCCGGCTACGCTCGGCCTCTTCTTTCCTCGCGACCGTTTTCGCCACTGCGTCCACAAACGCACCGCCGCCAGCGCGACCCCGTGCAGCAGCCCCCATGTGAAAAACGTCCACCCGATCCCGTGCCACAACCCGCCCAGCAGGAACGTCAGCACCACGCTGTAGCAATAAGAAGTCAGCGGATACGTCCTGCGCCGCTGCGGCAGCCGTTCCTGTATATAGTCGCGCAGCCAGAACGAAAAGCTGATGTGCCAGCGCCGCCAGAAGTCCATCAGATTCACGGAGATATAGGGCCGGTTGAAGTTCTCCGGCAGCTTCAACCCCAGCAGCAGGCCAACGCCGAGCGCAATGTCGGTGTAGCCGGAGAAGTCGAAAAACAGCTGTAGCGCGAAACCATAAACCGCCATCAGCACTTCGAGTCCGCTGTACAGGGTCGGAGTGTCGAACACCCGCGTCACGAGGTTCTCGGCCAGGAAGTCCGCAATCAGCAGCTTCTTCACCAGCCCGATCCCGATCAGCAGCAGCGCCCGCCCGGCCATCTCCCGTGTCAGCACCGGTCTGCGGAAAAGCTGCTTCAAAAACTCATGCAGCCGCAGGATCGGACCGGCCACCATCACCGGGAAAAACATCGCCGCGCCCATATACTCCAACCAGCTCCGCGTCGCCTCCGCGCCGTCCTCCCGGCGGTAAAGGTCGACCGTATACGTAAGCGCCTGAAAACAATAAAAAGATAATGAGAGGGTTAACAGCCAGGAATAGCTCTCAGCGGTCATCGCCGAAAATATTTTGGTCCCCACCAGCAGCCCCACGTTCAGCACCAGGGACACCGCCAGCAGCACCCGCCGTGTACCCTTACCCTCGCCCAGCCGGTCCGTCCGGGCCAAACCCAGTCCGACCAGAAAATCGACCGTAGCCGCCCCAGGCATCAAGAAGTACAATAGGCCGAACTTGCTCAGAAAGAACAAGTTAGCCGCAAGCAGCACAAAAAGTCGGCCCGCCCGGCTGCGCGCAAGCAACCAGTACAGCAGCCAGACAATCAAATAAAAGACAAAAAAAGGTGCCGTACTCAGTAACATCCGGGGGCTCGTGCGGAGCGAAGGTTGGAAGGTCCGCAGACCCTAGCGTATGCGGCTTTTGCGTGCTTGGGGAGTTGACGGTTTAGATGCTCTTGTGGCAGGCCTCGGGACAGCAAAAACATGGGTTTTTCGGGCTATTTCCGGTAAACTTGTGGATGGTCGGAAGCGAGTGTTCAAACGTTCCGGCCTGGAGATTGTTTGCCTAAATATCTAAAGCTGGACCTTATCGCCACCTCCATCGCCGTCACGCTGCTCGCGGCGGCATCGGCCACCTTCCTCTACATCGTACCCACACTCACCACTCCCGTCATGGCGGACGCCTCGCTGGTGATGGGGCCGGTAACGGTACCCAGCCTCCCCGCACTCACCCCATCCCGGCACAAAAGCATCTGGTCCGATCCTCTCTCCGGCATTGCCTCCTGGTACGGCGCCGTCCGCCAGGGCCACCACACCGCCAGCGGCGAGCGCTTCGATAAAGACGAACTCACCGCCGCCCACCGCACCCTGCCCTTCGGCACCCTGGTCCGCGTGGTCGACGTCACCAGCGGCAAGTCCGTCGTCGTCCGCATCAACGACCGCGGCGTCCTCTTCCCCGGCCGGGTCATCGATCTCTCCTCCGCCGCCGCCGACGACCTCGGCATCCTGCGCTCGGGAGTAGCCAGGGTTCGCCTCGAAATCCTCAGAAAGGTCGCATCGGCCGACGCCAAAACCTCCGCCGCCGATCCGAAAGCAGCCCCTGCGGAGCCGACGCCTGTTCAGGATGCACTATTGCGCTAGCGCGATCGGCAGCCTCTGTGACGCAAAATGCCGGCTTCAGCGCGAAGCGCGCCTCACAGGGCCCCTGACTTCCGCCCGCTTGACACGCCAGCTACAATTGAACGAGGAGCAACACCACCAGCCCGCCCACCCGCCGGACTATCGACTTTAGTCCGGCCATAGCGCGGGCAGAAACGCAAGGTACGGAACTAAGCCATTTGTTTAAGGCACTTTGACCGCTTATAGGGGGGAGGGGGTAGCACCGGCAAAACGAAATTTCTAGCCCGCAATCCTCATCGTCCGGCCATGCCGCGTCACAATCGCCAGCCGCTCGCCGCCGAGGATCTTCTTCGCCTGTCCCCGAGCATGGCTCGCCCACGGACCGCTCGGATCGAGCCGCGCATACTGCGTCCAGTGCTTCAGTGCCCGCCGCGGTTCAGCCCGCCGTTCGTACGCCAGCGCGAGGTTGTAGTGCGCATCCGCATATTGCGGGACCAGTTCCAGCGCCCGCTCGTACGCCGCAATCGCCTCGGGCAGCCGCTGCAACTCGTCCAGCACGTTGCCCATGTCGAAAAACGCCAGCGCATACTCCGGATCGGACTCGGTCGCCCGCCGGTAGTAGTGTTCGGCCCGCTCAAAGTCCCGCTCGTTATAGAAGATCGTCCCCAGGTTGATCGCCGCCGGCGCATGGCTGGGCTGCAACTCCAGGATCGCCCCGTAGACCTCTTTCGCCTCCGCCAGCGTCTCCGTCCATTCCTCCAGCCGGACCGCCCGCAGGAACATCTCCTGCGCCTCGCTGTTCAGCCTCGCCGGCGCACTTCCCCGGGCCCGAACAACCGCCATTCCCGCACAGGGAGCCAGCTCGAAGTCGAACGCCATCTGCCGCGTCACCGGGTTCAGCAGCGCCCCCCACTGCCGGAACGACACACCAGATCCGCGCCGCACCGCAACCGACTCCAGCAGCGGGTTCGCCATTCCGGCCACAACCTGCATCGCCGCCACCGACCTGGTAATGCTCTTCACCGATACCCGGGTCGCGGTCAGGTCGCGCAGCTTCCGCAACTGAACCAACTGTTCGAAGGAGTAGTCCTCGGAAGGGGAAACCAGTCCGGCCTTCTGCCAGGTCACCAACTGTCGCGAAGGCACCCGCAGGATGCGCAGAACGTCTTCCCGGCCGTATCTGTCCACGTCGCCCGTCCCTCACCGTCGAGTTCGGGTGCTAACCCTGCACCCTGCTCTAGGTGCGAGTATGCGGGGCAAAGAGCCTTGATTCAAGCCCTTTCCGCCCGTTTTTGAAGATTTCAGTGGATATCGGGAACCAAACCATGTACAGAAATGTAAACACCCGCCTTTTCCACTACGGATACAGCTTCTGCGGCACGATCTCCGGTTCCGGCTCACCCGCAGCCACCAGCAGCTTCTTCAACTGTACCTGCAATTCGTCTGCCTTCGCCCGATACTCCTTGCGTCCGGCCAGGTTTACGAGTTCGTTGGGATCGGCGCGCTGGTCGTACATCTGGTACTCCGTATAACTCTTCGCGGCAGACTGCCTGGTCGCGCCCGACATGTCCGCCACGCAATACGTCCAATCCTGCGTCCGAATCGCCCGCCCGGTCATCGACTCGCTGATCTGGATGAGGTGCTGGTTCGGCCAGGTCGCCCGGGCTTCGGGATCGTTGAGCAACGGCATAATGCTCCGCCCCTTCCACGATGCCGGGGCAGTCAAGCCGGCGGCCTCCAGCAGCGTCGGAGCAATATCGATAATCCCCACCAGTTCCGGGAGCTGCTGCGCCCCGCGAAACCCCGGGCCATCGATAATCAGCGGCACCCTCAGCGAGCTATTGTGCGTGCTCCGCTTGTACTCCGTATTGCGCGTCATAAAGTGGCAGCCGTGGTCGCTGATGAACACGAAGATCGTGTTCTCGGCCAGATGCTCTTCTTCCAGAATCCTTCGCACCCGGCCCACCGAAGCATCGATGCTCTCGATGCAGCCGTAATAGTCGGGAAGCTGCGCCTGCCACGTCCCCGGAAACGCCCGCAGATCGTCCGGCGCGGTGGAGTTGGCAAACCGCTCCACCGAGCCGTTCGGCCCCACTGGACGCCCCATATCGTTCTGCTGATGCGGCTCCAGTTGCGAGACGAACAGGAAGAACGGCTTGTCGTGTTTCTGCCGGAGAAACCGTTCCGTGCGGTCGGTCAGGAAGTCGACGCGGTACTCGTCCTTGTACGTTATCTCCTTGCCGTCCGCATCCCAGATCGTGCCTTCATACGGATGCGTCGTATGCTCCAGCGCATTCGCACCCTCCCACAGGTCGAGAAACCCACCGCGAAACTCCGGCTTCACAAACCCCGGGCCTCCGCCAGCCGCCACGCTGCCCGGCGCCAGGTGCCACTTCCCAATCAGGTTCGCGGAGTACCCGGCTTTTCGCAACTCCCCCGCCAGCGTCGGCAGCGTCTGGTCGAGCCCCAGCCCGTTGCGCCACACTCCGGTCTCGGTGGCGTAGCGGCTCGAAAACAGGACCGACCGCGCCGGAGCGCACACCGGCTGGTTGGTCACCATGTGCGTAAAATTCTTGCCGCGCGCGGCCAGGGCATCGATGTTCGGGGTCCGCGTCGATCCATTGCGCCCATTGGCGCCGACAAAGTCCCACCGAAACTGGTCGGCCAGATACAGCACAATATTCGGCCGCGCGGCAGGTCCCCCACCGGTCTTCTTCTGCCCCGCCTCCGCAGTCCCCGCGATGGCGGCAGAGACCGCCGCCGCAACCGAGCTCTTGAGGAACGATCTGCGGCTATCCACATGCTCCGCCATCTTCAGTCTCCTGCCGATAAGGTCATATGCCAATCACTTCCCGGCCAGCTAAAGAATACCCCTGTCCGCGCGGCGGTCCGCAAGTTCACCGAAAATTCGCGCTCGGATGTGTTCCATAAGAGAAACGATAATATTTCTATTGACTCTCTATGCCATTTCACGGTTATATGAACTCACGCAGAACCGCGATGCAGCATCTTACGCGGCCGTTCTTGTAATTGAACAATGTTGTTCCCTGGTAACCGCCGGGGCATTCGCTTCAAACTGGGAAGAGATAGGAATCTTTCGCCAGGGGTGAATGGGAAACGGCAATAGCCGGCGGTGCCATGCAGTCTAAGGAGGAGTGATGCGCAGAACTATCGCGATTCTTGTAACCCAGGTATTCATGGCAACTGGCCTGCTTTTTGGCCAGATCATCGTCAGTTCCATCGTCGGTTTCGTGGCCGATCCGTCGGGCGCCCTGGTCCCGGGCGCCGTCGTGACCGCGACCAACACCCAGACCGGAATTTCGGTGAAGGCAACCACCGGCAGCCAGGGAGCGTACTCGATTCCCGGGCTGATGGCGGGCACCTATGATGTAACGATCGAGAAGCCGGGGTTCGCGCCCTTCCAAGAGAAAGGAATTTCGCTGGCCTCCTCGGAGACCGCGCGCGTCAACGCGAAGCTCGGTCTTGCCGGCACCCAGCAGGCAGTCACTGTGGGAGCTTCCACGTCCATGGTCAGGACCGACACGATGACGGTCGGCGGATCGGTGAGCGCGCGGCAACTGGCCGACCTGCCGACTGCGCTGCAAACCATCGACTCCGTCCTGCAGGTCGCGCCCGGGGTCCAGCCTTCGGGCGCCAATCCCGCCACCGGTTCTACTTCGCCCAACATCGGCGGCGGCAGCCACTGGGGCAGCGTCAACTTCAACCTCAACGGCATGGAGGTCAATGACCCGGGCAACAGCGGCTCCGTCACCGTCCAGGGCACCGGAGGCGGATCGCTGGTTCTGCCCCCGCCCAGCGCATTGCAGGAACTCAGTGTGCAGAGCTCCAACATGAGCGCGCAGTACGCCGGTCACTCGACGGTCACTCTGGTCACCAAGGCCGGGACAAATGCCTTCCATGGCGAGGCATACGAGTATTTGCAGAACACCGTTCTCAATGCCAACACATACGATCTGAACGCCAACGGGCTCCCGCGCCCGGTCGATCATCTCAATCAGTTCGGCGGCAACATCGGCGGTCCCATTAAGCGCGACAAGGGCTTCTTCTTCTTCGATTACAGCGGCTATCGCCACGCCTACGAGTCCGTGGCCCACCTGACGCTTCCCAGTGCGGCCATGGACCAGGGAAACTTCGGGGCCTTGTGCTCGGTCTTCGGTTCCAACGGTCTCTGCACCACCGGCACTCAACTCTACAACCCATTCACCGGACAGCCATTTGCCAACAACCAGATTCCCGCCGGAATGATTGCCAGTCAGGCGAGCGCGATGGTCAAATACATGCCGGCGCCAACAGTGTCCTCCAGTCTGGGCCTTCCCAATGGGCTGGCCAACTACATAGCGCCCGTTCCGGCCTACGCGAGGATTGACGGAGAAGAGTTGCGCGTCGACTACAACCTCTCCGCCAGCGACCGCGTCTACGGCGTCTTCGCGCAGCGCCTCGCGAATCCATGGGGCGTGGCGAGCACCACGTATCCGGCGGCCTACGGTCACACGGTCAACTACTACACCGACCGCAACGTCTCCTTCTCCGAAACGCACATCTTTACTCCCAACATGATGAACGACCTTCGCTGGGCGTTCGGCGACTACGCTACGAAGTTCAGTGGCGAGAACCTGGGGCTCGACCCGACCTCGCTCTTCCCGCAGAATCCGGAAAGTCTCTTCCACGGCCTGCCCACCATCACCGCCAGCGGCTACACGGGATTGCCATACGATTACGGTACCGGCCTCTTCACCCCACGCAAAGACATCGAGATCAACGACGACTTCACCTATGTCCATGGGCGGCACAATCTTCAGGCCGGGCTCGACGAAACCGGCTACAAGGTATGGAACCGCATTCCCTCGGCCGCCAACGTCACCGGCGCCTTCTCGTTCACCGGCAGTTGGACGGGCAACTCCGGCTGGCCGGGCCAGCCTCACTCGGCCGGCAACGCCTTCGCGGATTTTCTGATCGGCACAGCCAAGTCTTCGCAGACCAGCGCAACCGGCGACTACGCCTCATGGCTCTATGCGCGCTACTGGGGCGTCTATGTGCAGGATACGTGGCAGGTTTCGCCGCGTCTGACCCTGTTCTACGGCGTGCGTTACGAACTCCAGCCGCCCTGGCATTACCGCACGCAGCAGGTCACCACCTTCGACCCGGTAAACAACAAACTGGTGCTGCCGGAAGACAGCGCCACTCCCACTCTTCCCGCCAATGCCCGCGCGGACCTCTTCGCCGCCTACCCTTACGAAACCACGCAGTCGATCGGCCTGCCCACTCACTTCGATCAGACCGACAAGAACAACGTCGCACCGAGGCTCGGCTTTGCCTTCCGGCCTATCGGCGGCGACCGCCTTGTGGTCCGCGGCGGATACGGCGTGTACTTCAACTTCCAGCCCGCCCTGGTCGGTTCGGGAAGAGAGGCATTCAATCCACCGTGGTCCTTCGGAATCAGCCAGGCGTTTTCGAGCAAACTTCCCGGCAAGCCCACCACGCCCTTCCTGCCGGACATCACGTTCACCAATCCCTATCCCGGCGTGAACGGCAACAGCAACATCACACCCAACCCGACCCTGAATTACTTCCAGAGAGACTTCAAGAACGCCCGATCGCAGCAGTGGGACCTCGAGACCGAGTACCAGCTTTCCAACTCCTGGGCAGTGCGGGCTGCCTACATCGGCAACGAAGCCTCCAGCCTTCCCTTCAACTCGGTCAACATCAATCTGCCCGTCGTGCAACAGCCCAACGTCGCCGCCCAGGCGCAACGGCCTTATCAACCCTGGGGAAGCATTGGCTCTTATCTCAGCATCGGCCACGCGCTCTTCGGACAAATGCAACTGGGCCTGAAGAAGCGGCTCTCGCATGGACTCACCCTACAGGCCGAGTACCAGTACTCGCGGGGGCTGGATAACGTCCCCCAGTCCGGCAGCCCCAACATCCCCGGCGACTACGGCGGAGATTGGGGCAATAGCGACGGTCTGCGGCGTCATTGGCTGGTATTCAACTACGACTACAACCTGCCGTTCGGACATGGCGGCACCTGGCTGCGCAACGCACATGGTGTCACCAATGTGCTTGTAGGCGGCTGGCAGGTCTCCGGCATCACCACCTACGGAACGGGGATACCGCTGACCGGCCTCACCTTCTCGCAAACGGGAACGGGAGTCGTCGGCTGGGCAGCCGGCCGGCCGGACCGTGTACCCGGCGTGAGTCTCTACGCCGGCAAGCAGTCCGGGCACGATATCACCGACGGCGTTCAATGGTTCAACCCCGCCGCCTTCGCTCCTCCCGCCAAATGGACCTATGGCAACGCCTCCCGCAACCTGCTCTTCGGCCCCGGATACTGGAACTGGGACATGAGTGCCATGAAGACGGTCCCCCTCCACGATGCGATCAACCTCCAGTTCCGCGCCGATTTCCTCGACGCCTTCAACCACCTCAATCTCAGCAACCCCAGCGTCACCATAGCTGACACCCGCGACGGCGGCACGGCCGTTCCTTCCTCCGGCGCCATCACTTCGGGCATCGACAATCGCACCATACAACTCGGCCTGAAACTCAGGTTCTAAATTCTCCAGGCACCGGCTTCGCCGTCGAAGGACGCGTGCGGTGTTGGACAGACTTAGGGATAGTCTTCAAGAAGGGAAAGTGTCTATGCTTCGTCGCGCGAGTCTGCTGTTCGTCCCCTGCGTTTGCCTTTCGCTCGTCGTCGCCGCGCAAACCAACCAACAGCTCACCGGCGTAACCCGCGTGCGGACCGAGCCCGACGGACGCATCTTCGCCAACGGTGTGCCGGTATTTCCGATCGGCTTCACGCAAGGCCCAGCCGCCGGGGCGACCACTCCCGACGGCCTCAACGGGATGGCGAAGCTCCGCAGTGAGGGCTTCACTTTCCAGCAGTGGCAATGCCCTCCGCGCGCCTGGGGGCCGGAGCGCGAAGCCCAGCTCGACGCCCTGCTAGCGGAAGCGAACAAGCACGGCATGCACATGGTCGTCGCCATCGCCGACCTGCAGCACGTCATGCCCACCGACACCGCGAAAGTGACGGAGTTGAAGCGCGTCCTGAAGAAATATCGCGACAACCCCGCCATCATTCTCTGGAAGGGCGAGGACGAGCCGCAATGGGGCAAAGTCCCGATTGAAAAGCTCCGCCTCTTCTACGACACCGTCCACCAGCTCGACCCCAACCACCCGGTCTGGATCACGCAGGCGCCGCGCGGCACCGCCGCCGACCTCGAACCGTATTCGCAGTTCTTCGATGTCGGCGCCATCGATATCTACCCGGTCAGCTACCCCCCCGGAATGCACTCCGGCACGGACAACAAAGACCTCAGCGTCGTCGGCGACTACACGAAGCTGATCCGCGAGGCGATGGACTACAAGAAGCCCGCCATGATGACCCTGCAAATCTGCTGGAGCGGTGTCATCAGGCCGGGCAAGACCCTCCGCTTCCCCACCTTCGAGGAGCAGCGGTACATGTCCTACCAGGCCATCATCGACGGCGCCCACGCCCTGCTCTACTTCGGTGGCAGCATCCCCGCCTGCCAGAACGAGCGGGACCTGGCCTACGGCTGGAACTGGACGTTCTACGACCGCGTGCTGCAACCGGTCCTCCATGAGTTGAGCCCCAGCGGCCCGCTCTATCCCGCGCTTATCGCTCCCGCCTCCAAACTCTCCGTTCAAAGCGACGGCGGCCCCGCGCTGGAGTACACCGTGCGCGAAGCGGGCAGCTATATCTATATATTGGCCGCCCGGCGCGAAGGCGCGACCGTGGAAGTCAACTTCTCCGGTCTGCCCGCCAACATCACGGACGGCGAGGTCCTGTTCGAATCGCCCCGCCATGTGAAGGTCGCCGACGGCAAATTCACCGACTGGTTCGGCCCGCACGACGTCCACGTCTACCGCTTCCGCCGCCCCTGAACCTCGCGGCTTCCAGAGCGAAATTCCAGAGGGTATGTGGCGCAAATATATTTCGGGCCGTTGCCCCGCTTCCGGATTGTATATCGTCGGCCTGCCTCAACTCCGCGGCCTTCGCCTCGGGGCCTTGGACCCATTTCCGGAGCAAGATACCACCTGGCCTTTTCAGAGGACGTTGCTAGCGACCGACGACCTGCATTAGGCTAGCTCATCGCTAAGCTGAAGCAGCGCCGCCAGCGTCTTCTTCCTGAACCAGGAGCCCCGGCTGCGCAAGTTCTTCACCCTCGCCGAGTACGCCACTTTCCGCGACCACTTCCTCGACGCCTACACCTCATGCGTCCACGTCCCTATCGCCACACCGACGAAGTCAAAACCCGCCGCTAAACGCCATCGCTAACGCCGAAGCATCCGGGGCGCGAATCACTACACTCTACGCTCTACCCTCTATCCACTGCTCTTACGCCGCTTCATTCTCGAAGTACAAATACTTCCTCCAGTTCGCATCCGCGCTCCCGATCATCCGCATGATATGCCGGCTGGTATGCAGCGAGAACGGCCTCGGCTCCCTCAGCAGCCGCATCTCCGTCAACTCATGCAGCATCTGCGAACCCTTCCTCCGGTTGCATTCCTTGCAGCACGCGACGAGGTTCTCCCACGTGGACGCACCGCCGCGCGACCGCGGGACCACATGGTCCAGCGTCAACTCCGCGGCCGTCAGCACCACCTGGCAGTACTGGCAGGTATTTCTGTCGCGCAGCAGAATATTCTTCCGCGACAGCGCCCTGGTCTGGTGCGGGATCCGCCGATACTCCAGCAGCCGGATGACGCTCGGCATCTGGATCATCATGCGGTGCGAGTGCAGCACGCTGCCCTGCTCCTCCTCGGTCCGCGCGACGCCCTTGAGCACCAGCACCAGCGCCCGCCGCGCGCCGCAAATGTTGATCGGCTCATAGCTCGCATTGAGCACCAGCACCGGCGTCTGCATGGCCGGCTGTCGAAACACGCCCATGCGGATATCGATCGCCTCGGCGCGCGCCGTCCCCGGCACCGGATGCGTCGTGTGGTGCCGCCCGCCCTGTTTCCCATTCCTCATCTTCGCCGTTCGCATCACGTCCTCCAAAGTCCTTCAGCGTTGCTTTCCTTTGCGAAACTTCGCGCTTTACTTCGCGACCTTTGCGTCAAGGCTTTTGCCTTTGCTTTTCGTTCTACCCAAACCCGACAGCCACTCCCGGCGCCACAACATCCCACATCGCGACATCCGCTTTCGCCGCAACAATACTCTCCGCCTGCACCCTCGCCAGCGTCGCAACCCACACCTTCGCCGCTCCCGCCCGCATCAGCACTCGTGCGCATTCCCTCGCCGTCGCTCCGGTCGTCATAATGTCGTCGACCAGCAGCACTTCTCGGCCGCGCACCGCCTCCGCATCGACAACCCGAAACGCCCCGCGCAAATTCTTCCGCCGCTGATGGGCCGTCAGCGGATACAGGGCCTCGGTATCCCTCACCCGCTCCATCGCCCGATGCGCGGTAGCAAGCCCCGGCCAAGCCTTCCTCAGCCGAGCCACCGCGGCATCCGCCAGCACCACACTCTGGTTGAACCCCCGCTGCCGCTCCCGCGCCGCAAACAGCGGCACCGCAATCACGGTCAACTCGGCACTCGCCAACCCCGCAAGTTCCAGAACCGCAGCAGCCAGCCACTTCCCCAACGGCGCATCAGCCAGTGCCAAAACCCGCCCATACTTCAGCAGGTGCAGCATCTCTCTCAGCTCATCGTCATAGGCGGCATACGCCACAGCCTTGGCAAAGTCCGGCGGGGCCAGACGACACAACGTGCAGGCACTCGCTCCCATCGCCGCCGCAAAACGCGCCGACTCCATGCCCAGCGACTCGCCGCAAATTTCACAAAGCGCGCCCGTTTGCGGCCCCACCCGCTCCACGCACGCCGCACATACCGGCGCCGCACTCCACGCCGTCATCGGACCGCCGCAAAGTCCGCAGTCGTCCGGAAAAATTGTCGTTACAGAATCGTCTCGCAGCGCACTGGCGCAACTTCGGAGCACCCGAGTCACAGCGCGCCAGCCCTCCATCCTTCCAGGAGGACCACCGGGCGGAGCGCCCTCGCCGAATTGGACAACCTTCACGCTTGCGCTGCTGAAGACGGACCTCATCCACGGCACAGCAAAAGAAACTCCAACCCTGCCGATGGCCAAAGTATAAGCCAAAACCCCAGATCTCCGCCAGTTTTGGGCGTACCTGCCCAGCTTACCCTCCGCACAATTTGTGCATCGCCGCGTTCTTTCTTCTAAACTGAAGCGTGCCCACGTACTCCCGCCGAGCAAGGTGAAGCATCGAGACCCCTCTCTATGATCAGCCGGAAAGCATCACCCGATAAGCTGAACCTGATCCCCGTCGCCGCCGCCCCGCCCCACAAATGGTGGCTCGGAGCTATGACCGTCGGCTTCTTCGTTATCGTCGGCACCGGTCTCGCGCTCGCGGTCCGCGCCGGCATGACCTTCGGTTACGACAACTCGCCTCGCACGATCAACATCATCTTCGAGTACATCGGCTTTCCCGGTCGCCTCGTCCAGATGGCCATCGAAGGGAAGACGCACGCTTCTTCCGCCGAAATACGCCAACTCGCCGAGCTTTCCTGCACCGTTGTCAACGCCATCGTCTACACCATCCTTCTGCTCCTCTGGTTCCTCCGCCCCGACGACGACCGCCTGAAAAAGGAACACCGCGCGGCGAAACTCAAAAGCCGCGGCCCGGGCTTCGATTGATGCCCCCCCTCACTCAGCTCTTCCCCGACGAACTCCTCTTCCGCGACACGGTCCGCGACTTCGCGCGCGCCGAAATCGCGCCGTTCGTCCGCTGCCGATGGGTTTACTATGTGCCGAACAGCGCTATTTTCGGCACTCCGGCGAACCTTTGCATCTTCCCATGCGGTGCAACCCTCTCGTCATCAAGCCACAATCCCAGGGGTCATTCCCACGCACTCCGCTTCCAGAACGGTGAACCCGACATCCTCCGCGCTGCAAAGAGAAACGCGATGCCAATAAGCAGCACTCCCGGAACAATCGTCCATCGTCCCTCCATGCAGTCCATACAAACGTCGAAGAACTGGATAAGAGCAACCATGATTATGAGTTGACTCAAAGCGCGCCATGCACCTAAAGCCAACAGCGCCAAGAGCAGCAGACCGATCGCGCCGTTGCGTGAAGCCAGGTATCCCGCATAGATTCGAACGGCGCCATTAATCCGATCATGCGGCGAAACCATCATTTCCGGATGAACGATAGCCAACACCCCACCCAGCAACATGAGCGCGGCACCCAGAATTACAATCACCCTGGGCCACCACGACATCGGTAAAGTCGGATTGCTGTCCTGGGTCGGTGCAACTGTTGAATTACTTTCCATGATGACGCTCCTCGCGATGGTGCTCCGCTCACAGAATACGCAGCTCAAAACGCCGGTGTTCCATGGAATCGTTTATCCGCCTTCATCTGGCTGACATACCACGGCGACTCCCGTCTGAAAAAATAGCGGCGCAGACTGTTACACTCACCAGTCCGGCCAAACTTATGACAGCCCTCACGCTCCTCTCCCCCGACGAACTCCTCTTCCGCGACACAGTCCGCGACTTCGCCCGCACCGAAATCACTCCGCTCGTCCGCGCCATGGACGAAGCCCAGAAGTTCGATCCCAAACTTCTCCGCAAACTCTTCGACCTCGGCCTCATGGGCATCCAGGTCCCCGAGCAACACGGCGGGGCCGCCGGAACCCTCTTCGAAGCCGTCCTCGCCGTCGAAGAAATCTCCGCAGTCGATCCGGCAGTCGGCGTCCTCGTCGACGTGCAGAACACCCTCGTCATCTCCGCCCTCATGCGCTGGGCCAACGACGCCCAGAAGCAGCAATACCTCCCCAACCTCGCCACCAAACTCACCGGCGCCTACGCCCTCTCCGAAGCCGCATCCGGCTCCGACGCGTTTGCGCTGCAATGCCGCGCCGCGCTCCAGCCCAACGGCGACTACATCCTCAACGGCCAGAAACTCTGGATCACCAACGCCCTCGAAGCCGGACTCTTCCTCGTCTTCGCCACCCTCGACCCCGCCGCCGACTACAAGGGCATTACGTGCTTCCTCGTCGAAAAATCCACCCCCGGCTTCAGCGTCGGCCGCAAGGAAGACAAGCTGGGCATCCGCGCCAGCAGCACCTGCGAACTCATCCTCAAAGACTGCCGCTTGCCCGCAACAAGCGTCATGGGCGAACCGGGCAAGGGCTACAAGATCGCCATCGAAACCCTGAACGAAGGCCGCATCGGCATCGGCGCGCAGCTTTTAGGTTTGGCTTCGGGGGCGTGGAGACACGCCGCCCTCTACGCCCGCGAGCGCAAGCAATTCGGCAAGCCCATCGCCGACTTCCAGGCGATGCAATTCCAGCTCGCGCGCATGGCAATGGAAGTCGAAGCCGCACGGCTCCTCGTTTACAACGCGGCCCGCCTCAAGGACTCCGGCGTCGAGTATCTCAAGGAAGCCGCCATGGCGAAACTCTTCGCCAGCGAAGTAGCCGAGCGCACGGCGTCTCTCGCCGTAGAAATCTTCGGCGGTGCCGGCTTCGTCAAGGACTACCCCGTAGAAAAGCTCTACCGCGACGCCAAGATCGGCAAAATCTACGAGGGCACCAGCTTCATGCAGCTAGCCACGATCGCCAAACTCACCATCCCTGGCGCGTAACTTTTCTCCGTTACCAGTTTTGAAGAGACTATTTCCCGTCTCGAGTTTGATTGCTGCCTCAACAGCCTTTTCACGGCTGTACAAGAATAGCCTCGGGTGAAGTCAGCGAGGAACCTTATTGGTGAGGTGGGAGATTTCGCGGGCGACCTGGGCGGCGGGTTCGAGCGTGTCGACCAGCTCGTCGGTCTGCGAGTCTTTGAGGCCGCCGAAACGGCGCTCGCGCTGCTGGTACGCGGCGATGGCTTCGAGCAGATGCGGGCCGCGGAAGTCGGGCCACAGGCGGTCGGTGACGAAGATTTCAGCGTACGCAATTTGCCAGAGCAGGAAGTTCGAGATGCGCTGCTCGCCCGAAGTGCGGACGACGAGGTCGGGGTCGGGCATGTGCGCGGTGTAGAGGTTGGCGGAGATCTGGTCCTCGTCGATGCGGCTGCGGAGAGCGTCTTCGGTGCCCTCGGCGGCCAGCATGTCCTGTAGGGAGATGCCGCGCTGGTCGGCCTCGGCGAGCATGTTGCGGAGCAGGCTGCGGGCGGAGTCGACGATCTCGGAGCGGGCGCCGTAGTTGAGGGCGAGAGTGAGCGTGGTGCCGGTGTTGCGGGCGGTCTGCTGCTCGGCCCAGCGCATGGAGTCCTGGACCTCTTCGGGCAGCTCGGCGGTGCGTCCGATGTACGCCATGCGGATGTTGTTGTCGTTCATCCGCTTCACGTTCGAGGTGAGGTAGGACTTCAATAGCTTCATCAGGAAGCTGACTTCCGACTTGGGGCGGCGGAGATTGTTTTCGAGCGAAAAGGCGTAGAGCGTGAGCCAGGGGAGGTCGATGCGCGAGGCGGTTTCTACGACATATTGCACGGATTCCGCGCCCTGCTGGTGGCCGAGAAAACGCTTGAGCGCGCGCTTGCCCGCCCAGCGGCCGTTGCCGTCCATGATGATGGCAACGTGTTTCGGCATGCGCGAGGGGTCGAGAGCGTCGTAGATGGCGCGCTCGTCGGCGGAGAGCTCGTGCGCCCGGTTGGAATGCTGATAGATGCGGGATGAGGAGGTGGCTGACAAGTCTGCTCGCTGGAATGAGGGTAGTTCAAAAGGCGGTGCGAAGGGAATAGGGTAGCTGGCTAAGCAGAAAGAAAACGCGAAGGCGCGAAGGACGATAAGGTACGCAAGGGAGACCGCGGCGTTGACTTTGCGTTCTTCGCGCCTTTGCGTTTTCCTTTTGCCGGTCCCCGCACTGTCCGCAAAAGGGAGAGGCGCCGCGGCGTTCGCTGGTGAGGCGAGCGGCGCGGCGCCGGAGGGTGCGGAGTTGAGCTGCGGTTAAGCTGTGCGGCGGGTGTGGCCCTGCGCTAGCTCGCGGACGTGGTTGATGAAGATCGACTTCTGCGTGGAGGTGAGGTGCTCCGCGTATTTGGCGATCTCAGCGAGGAACGGGTCGGTGGTGAGGACGGCGGTCTCGTCCTGATGGCGGCGCGGGGCGTCGCGGAGCAGGGCGGAGATATCGACCTGAAGCGCGCGCGCGAGGCGGTCGAGCGACGAGAGCGTGGGCATCGCTTTTCCATTCTCGATCTTGGAGATGTAGGTGCGCGGGACTCCCATGCGGCCGGCAAGCTGGCGCTGCGAGAGGTTGCGGACGTGGCGGAGGTCGCGGACAGCGGACGCTACCTGGATTTCTCCGGGACCGGCCTGCGGCGTTGGCTCAGGGACAAGAGCGATGGAGGTCTGGGCCTTGGTCTGCTCAGGCAACAAGGACTTCCTGCAACGGCGGCAGGTCTCGGAAGAGGTGCGGTATTGCACGAGCTTGCAGTGGTCGCACCGCAGAACCTCGCGGTCCGGGAATGCCATCGCGCTCGGTCCCATAGCCTGAGGCTGTGATACCGTTGCGCCGAGGGGCGCCATCATTGTTGCCATATTGTGTAGTGCGGGCGGTAGCCAGAGCAAGGACACCGCGGCGGTCTGCGTCCGATAACGGAAACGAACCGATGTGCCTAGAGTGACACCGGGGTGTCGAATCAGTCAAGGGGTGATGAGAAAGATTCGTGGTTGAAGATAGTTGTGGAACACGATTGGTTAACAGCGGAGCGAGTGAATAGTGGTTAGTGAATAGTGAATAAAGCGAGGTCGTGGTGATGATGGAAGTTTCGGCGGTGAAGGCGGAGGAGTTGTTGAGGGAGTGGACGCAGAGTGAGTCGCTGGTGAAGCATGGGCTGGCCGTGGCTTGTTGTACCGAGAGCTATGGCGCGCGCGAGGCTGCGCGGCTCGGGCTTGAGGGAGACGAGGCTGCGCAGGTTATTGCGCTCTATCGGTGTGCCGGATTGCTGCACGATTTCGATTATGAGCGGCACCCGACCGCGGCGGAACATCCGTTCGTCGGGGTTGCGTATCTGCGCGAGCAGGGATGGCCGGAGGAGATGCTCCATGCGATCCTGGCGCACGCGGACTACTCGGGTGTGAAGCCGGAAACGCATCTGGATAAGGCGCTGTTTGCCTGCGATGAGCTGGCGGGATTTTTGACGGCTTGCGCGCTGGTGAAGCCGTCGAAGGCGATCACCGATGTCGAGGTCGCGGGGGTGCGGAAGAAGATGAAGGATAAGGCGTTCGCGCGGGCCGTGAAGCGCGAGGACATTGTGGCAGGGTCTGAGTTGCTCGGGTTGAGCGTCGAGGAGCATGTGGGGAATTGTCTGGAGGCTATGCAGAGTCGGGCAGCGGAGTTGGGGCTGTAGCGGCGGACCCACTCATCGCGATGAAGTTGCGATGAATCGGCACCCGGCATTTGTTCCTCGAATCCATCCGCGCGGCGTCTGGCACTCGACAATTGTGAGATTGTATTTAATGGCAGCCGCGCAGGAAAGCGAACCAGGCGAGGGAGAGGATGATGGAGCCCGCAATGCCAATAATGATTTGCGCGGAGCGCGGCGATGGGGTGGAGTGGATGTGCTCGTGGGGCGCGGCGGGGTCGTAGGTGATGGGGAAGAGCGTGCCCTGCGCGACGGCAGTGGCGGAGTTGTATTCGCCGGTGTGGAGTTCGCCATTGGCCCAGTAGTTGTAGGCGATGCGGAAATGTTTGGTGGTGGGAACGCCGAAGGCCAGGGCGCTCCCGGCGCCGGCTTCATAATGACAGGCGGTGACGGTCGCCATCGCTTCGGGCCAGGGGACGTGGGGTTTCATGCGGCGCCGTCTCGTTTCATGACCGCTGCGGAGTTGATCCGGGGGACGCCGGCTTGTGCGAGGGCGGCGTTGGTGGCTTCGACCGAGCCGGGAAGAGCGACGGCACGGGTGGCGTCTTCGACGATGAGGGTTTCAAAGCCGAGCCGCTTGCCGTCGATGGCGGAGAAACGGACGCAGAAGTCGTAAGCGAGTCCGCAGAGGAAGAGACGCTGAAGACCACGTTCGCGGAGGTAGCCGGCGAGGCCCGTGGGGGTCTCGTGGTCGTTTTCGAGGAAGGCCGAGTAGCTGTCTATATCCCGTCTGAAGCCTTTTCGCAGAATCAGCTCGGCGTGGGGGAGGTCGAGTCCGGGGTGGAACGCGGCTCCTTCAGTGTGCTGGAGGCAGTGGTCGGGCCAGAGGGTCTGAGCGCCGTAGGGGACGGCGATGGTCTCGAACGGCTGCGCGCCGGCGTGGGAGGACGCAAAGGAGATGTGGCCGCCGGGGTGCCAGTCCTGGGTGAGGAGGACGTGGTCGAATTCGCTCGCGAGGGCGTTGATGAACGGAACGATCTCGTGGCCCCCGGTGACGGCGAGGCGGCCGCCTCTTCCCGAAACGGCAGGGCAAAAGTCGTTCTGGAGGTCGATGATGAGGAGCGCATCCCGGGCAGTGAGGGCCATCGGCGCGATCGATGTGGTCATGGATAGAGAATAAATCCTCCGGCGAAGTCCGGCCCCGTAGGCCAAGTCTTGTCGCACGGTAAACGTGAAAACGCCGGACAGCTTGGAAGCTGTCCGGCGTTTCGGAAGCGGCTCTATGGCACTTGTTATGCCTTGGTGCGGCGGCGAAGCAAGCCAACGCCACCCAGAATGCCGGTGCCGAGAAGCGCAAGGCTGGAGGGCTCAGGAATGGGCGGGGGGGGGTTGTTGGTGCTGGGCGAGGTGAGTGAGAAAGTACCCGTCTCGGTGTCACCGGATTGAGTCAGAGCGAAGGTGACGTCGGCTGAGGTCTCGGTGAATCCCGCGCCGGCCAGTGAGCCTGAAGGGAAGAAGAAGCCGCTGATGGTGAAGAAAGCACCGGATGAACTCGGTCCGGTCGGTGCTTCATTGATGAAAGCTGCATCCGTAGATGCAATGAACGTTCCCAATGTACCGATATGGAAGAAGAAGGGGTGGGAGCCGTTGGCTGCCGATCCGCCCTTGTGTCCAGCATCCAGGTAGATCGTCGTGTCTCCGCTCAAGGGTGTACCGCTGGGTATGCTGCCGTAGTCTCCGGTACCGGATGAGGTAGCAGAGCTTGTCCAGGTAACCGAGGTAGCACCGACAAGAGTGGTGGCGCCTGAAGCTGGAAAGGTCAGGGTCACGCCCTCGCTGCCGGTAATCGGCGTAGCGTGGGCTGCAAGCGGGGCGGCAATGACCGACGCGCAAAGAATTCCGAGGGACAGTAAGTTCTTCAAGGGTAGCCTCCAAAATTTGTTGTTGCACCTCGAATAGTACCCACAGTTCCGAAATGGGGCAAGGAAAATCGTCATTTTGCGACAAAATTTCTTACCTTCGTAATATAACGCGGTTACCTTTACCCATTAGGCAACCACTGGGGCTGGAGCGGCAACCAAAAGCACGCTCTGAAATGGTATCCTTGCGGGTTTCCGGGTCGCGGAATTCGATCGTGGCGAGCAGTTGGAAGTGGAAACGCGGCGCGGTCACGGCGGGTTTCGCGACTTTACGGCAAATTATGAGGTTTTATGGGCGATAGTGTACAGGCGGCGAACCGTTTGGAGTCGAAGATGGATGTGGGTGCGGTACGGTTTGGGACCAACCGGGCGGCCCTGATGACGCTGCTGGGCGGGATGCGGGCGGAGGAAGAAACGATCCGCGAGGGTGGCGGAGCGAAGGCCGCGGAGGCCCAAAGAGCGAAAGGAAGGCTCACGGTGCGGGAGCGGCTCGCATTACTTCTGGATAGTGCGTCACTTCAGGACAATGTTACCGGGGGTTACGGGGCCGTTTCGGGACTGAATTTCCTCGAATTGGGGCTTTGGGCGGCCCATGGGATGTACGGGGAGTTCGGCGGGGCGCCCGGGGCAGGGGTTGTGACCGGGCTGGGGCGGGTCGAAGGCCGGTTGTGCATGATTATTGCCAATGACGCGACGGTTAAGGCTGGGGCGTTCTTCCCGATGACGGCCAAAAAGGTGCTGCGGGCGCAGCATATTGCTCTGGACAACCGGATTCCGACGCTGTATCTAGTTGACTCTTCGGGGGTGTTTCTCCCGTTGCAGGAGGATGTCTTCCCCGATCAGGACGATTTTGGGCGGGTTTTCAGGAACAACGCGGTAATGAGCTCGCTGGGGATTCCGCAGATGACGGCGATCATGGGGATGTGCGTAGCCGGCGGCGCTTATTTGCCGGTCATGACGGATACCGTGCTGATGACGGAGGGGTCGGGGCTGTTTCTGGCCGGGCCGGCGCTGGTGCAGGCGGCGATCGGCCAGAAAACTCCCGCGGAGGAACTGGGCGGCGCGGCGATGCATGCGGAGATTTCGGGGACGGTGGACTTCAAGGAGGCGAACGACCATTTGTGCATCGCGCGGCTGCGGTCGCTGGTCGGGAAATTGGGGAAGAGGGGTCTGGCGAGGGGAGAGGGGCGAGGGAGTGAGGAGCGAGGGGTTCTGGAGAGCTCAGAGCGCAGAGATATTGAGCTTAGAGAGAGCGAGGTTTTTTCGCGGGTGGCGTTCGATGCGGTGAAGGACGCTCCGAGGTTTGCCGCGGAGGAACTGTATGGGTTGATGGACCCGGCGCCGGGGGCTTCGAATGCTTATGACGTGCGCGATGTGATTGCGCGGGTGGTTGATCGGTCGGAGTTCGATGAGTACAAGGCGGACTTTGGCAGGACGCTGGTGTGCGGGTATGCGCGGATCGGCGGACGCGCGGTGGGGATTGTCGCCAACCAGAAGCTGAACCAGGCGATGACGGTGTCGATGGGGCCGCAGCAGGGGCAGAAGCGCACGGAGTTTGGGGGCGTCATCTATACAGAGAGCGCGCAGAAGGCGGCGCGGTTCATCATGGACTGCAACCAGAGCCTTGTGCCGTTGATTTTTCTGCATGACGTGAACGGGTTCATGGTGGGGAAAGATGCGGAGTGGTCGGGGATTATTCGCGCGGGGGCGAAGATGGTTTCCGCCGTTTCGACTTCGGTGGTGCCCAAGATCACCGTGATTCTAGGTGGGAGTTTTGGGGCGGGGCACTATGCGATGTGCGGCAAGGCGTTCGATCCGCGGTTTGTGTTCGCATGGCCGACGGCGCGGTATGCGGTGATGAGTGGAGCGTCGGCGGCGAGCACGCTGGGCGAGGTGAGAGCGAGGCAGATGGAGCGGTCGGGCGAGGTGGTGGACGAGGCGAAGCGGAAGGCGCTGCATGATGCGATCAAGGCGACCTACGATGCTCAGGCGGATCCGAGGTACGGGGCGGCGAGGTTGTGGATCGACTCGATTATCGATCCGGCGAGGACGCGGGACGTGTTGATGACTGCGTTGGAGGCTTGTGCACTGAATACGGAGGTGGGGAGGTTCAATGTGGGGGTGTTGCAGACGTGAGGCTGGCGCGATGGTACGGGTTGGCGTTGCTCCTATTGCTGGCTCTGCCTTTGAGCATGGGCCTTCAATACTTGGACGACGTTGCCATTTGCCCAATCCGCGTCTGAAATTTCAATCGACTTCGATTCGTTTTTCAAGGCATCGAGCAGATGTTCTTCCAGATTGCGTCTGCGGCGGTCGCGGTCATCCAGAATAAGTTCGCGGATGTACTGGCTGGGCGTACCGTAGTCTCCCGCCTCGATCTGCGCGTCGACGTAGGTTTTGAGCGGTTCGGGAAGCGAGATGTTGATCGTTGTTGCCATACCTGCTTAGGATGGCACTTTGTGGCGGAGACTTCAAGTGGAGACGAGGGTGAGTCGAGACGGCGGTGTTGTAAATTCGGAAGAAGACTTTCCCGCGATCTATGCGGCAATGTCGGATGAGGAGATACTGCATCTCGCAGCCGAAGGTGGGTTGAGGCCGGAGGCCGAGTCTGCGTTTGCGGAGCAGCTTGCGGCGCGGAATATTTCCGCGGAGGCCGTGGAGGCTGAGCGGCAGCGACAGGAACATGCGAAGCTGCAGGCGAAGGTGGGGAGCAATCCGTTCTCGCCCTATCGCGGGACGGGGCTGAAGTTTCGCGGAAAGGCGTTTCTGTCGAAGGAAGATGAGGCGCGTGGGATTTACGTGCAGACTCGGTGGTATGTGATGTGGTGGCTTTGTTTGGTGCCGTTGGGATCGTATCGGGTGAGGGCGGTGGCGGACGATCCGCGGGGATACGAGATTATGAGCCGGGAGCGGCTGCACTGGAGGCAGGTTTGGATGGGTTTGGGAAAGACGTTGTTTGTTTTCCTGCTGGTGCTTGGTCCTCTGCTGTTGGTGGGATGGTATCTGACGCGGAGGTAGCGGAAGGCGCGGCAAACGATGTCCATACAGATTTGTGGCGGCACAACCGGTGGGTCTTGATTCAGCTACGAGCTACGAGCCGCGAGCTATGAGTCAAACGCGGGCGGAACGAGAGAGGGCAAAGTTGCAGAATGACAAGCCAGGAAAATGAGCGTGGAATGGCTGGGGAGGAGTTTGGGCTTGGTAAAAATCATTGAATGTCCGCGGGATGCGTGGCAGGGGCTGCCGAAGGTGATGTCGGCGGAGGTGAAGGCGGAGTATCTGCGGTCGTTGATTGCGGCGGGGTTTACGCATATCGATGCGGTGAGTTTTGTGTCCAAGGAAGCCGTGCCGCAGATGGCCGACTCGGAGTTCGTGCTGGAGTATCTCGATCCTCCGGACGATGTGGAGATCATCGGCATCTGCGTGAATGCGAAGGGGGCGGAGCGGGCGATTGCGACCAGCGCGGTCGCCACGCTGGGATTTCCGTATTCGATTTCGCCGCAGTTCCTGGAGCGCAATCAGAGGCAGACGCCGGAAGAGGCGCTCGACCAACTGGAGCAGATTGGGGAGCTGGCTTATAAGGGCGGACAGGACCTGGTCGCGTATATCTCGATGGCGTTTGGGAACCCGTATGGCGACGCCTGGGATATTGACGAGGTGGTGAGCGCGGTGGACCTGCTGGTCGATGCCGGTGTGACGCAGATTTCGTTGGCCGATACGGTGGGCCTGGCGTCGCCGGCGTTGATCCGCGATGTGATGAGCTGCGTGATGGGAGTGCATGAGGGCATCGAGGTGGGAGTGCATCTCCACGCCCGGCCGGATGAGGCGGCGGCCAAGGTACGCGCGGCGTATGAGGGCGGATGCAGGCGGTTCGATGCGGCAATTGGCGGGCTTGGCGGCTGTCCGTTTGCGCAGGATGCGCTGGTCGGGAATCTGCCGACGGAGGTTTTGCTGGCGACGCTGAAAGAGTTGGGTGCGACGCTGCCGGAGCTTGAGCCGCTGGATGCGCTGGTGATGAGGAGCGCGGAGATTGGGAAGAAGTTTGGGCTGCAGGTGCAGTAAAGGCAACGGCAAAAGCGCTCACGCAAAGTTCGCGGAGTGAGCAAAGTTTCGCGAAGTAAGGCGACGGGGCGGGTTGAGGAAAGAGGTGTTGGTGTGTCGACCATTCGGGTTGAGGATGATGGGGCGGTGAGGACGATTACGTTGAACCGGCCGGAGCGGAGGAATGCGCTCGTGCCGGAGATGATGGAGGAGTTGATCGCCGCATTGGGCGAGGCGAATCGGGGTGGCGTGCGGGTGGTCGTGCTTGCTGGAGAAGGTGAGTCCTTTTGTGCGGGGCTCGATCTGGCGGCGTTGCGGGAGATGGGTGGGATGAGCAGCGAACAACACCGGGTGGAAGCCGAGCGGGTGGCGAGGATGTTTCGCGCGTTGTGGGATTGCGATGTTCCGACGATTGCCATGGTGCAGGGAGCGGCGGTTGCCGGCGGGACAGGGGTGGCGACGATGTGCGACTTTACGGTGGCGGCCCCGGAGGCGAAGTTTGGGTATACGGAGGTGCGGATCGGGTTTGTGCCGGCGCTGGTGAGCGCGTATCTGGCATTGCAGGTCGGGGACAAGGTTGCGCGGGGCTTGATGCTGAGTGGGAGGCTGTTTGGGGCGGATGAGGCGCTGCGGCTGGGGCTGGTGAGTGAGGTCGTCCCGGCGGCGGAGTTGCAGCAGAGGGTGTCGGCTCTGGCGGCGGAGTTGATGCGGAATTCTCCCGAGAGCCTGAGGGCGACGAAGAGGTTGTTGCGGGCGCAGAAGGCAGCGGGGCTGGCCGAGGCGCTGGAGTTGGCAATGGATGCGAATGCAGCTTCGCGGGAGACGGCGGATTTCAAAGAGGGGGTGGCAAGTTTTGTCGAAAAACGTAAACCAGTGTGGGGTGGATGACGTTGGCGGGGGCGGTAGGTCGCTAGACTGTTGAAATGGCTGAGATGGAGCGGATGCTGGAACGCGGGTATGGCGAGACGCCGGTGCGGGTGCGCTACGCCGAAACCGATCAGATGGGCGTGGTGTATCACGCGAATTATTTGGTGTGGTTCGAGATTGGGCGCGTGGAGTTCATTCGGCAGACCGGGCTCGACTATGCGGCGATGGAACGTGAAGGAGCGATGATTGCCGTGGTGGAAGCACGGGCGCGGTATAAATGTCCGGCGCGCTATGACGATGAGTTGCTCATACGGACGACGCTGGTGGGAATTCGTGGGCCAGTGGTGCGGTTTCGATATGAGGTGGTGCGCGCTGCCGATGAGCTTCTATTGTGTGAGGGCGAGACGACGCATATCGTGGTGGGACGGGATATGAAGAAGCGTGAGCTTCCGGCAAAATACGCGGAGCGTTTTCGCGAGTTGACGCGTCATATGGTGGTGAAGAGTGAAGAGTTGTTAGTGAATAGTGAATAAGGCAAAGGCGAAGCGATGGCTGACAAGAAGGTGGCGTTGATTACCGGTGGCAATAAGGGCATTGGGTTGGAGACTGGGCGGCAGCTTGGGAAGCTGGGGTACGCGGTGCTGCTGGGGGCCCGCGATGTGCCCAAGGGTGAGGCTGCGGCGAAGTTATTGCGCGCCGATGGAATTGATGCGAGAGCCGTCAAGCTCGATGTGACGAAGGCTGACGATATTGCGGCCGTGACGCGGATCATCGAGTCGAAGTTTGGCAAGCTGGATGTGCTGGTGAACAACGCCGGCGTGATGCAGGAAAAGGGCTGGACGCAGAACACGACGAGCGCGACCGATCCGGTGAAGCTGCGGGCTACGTTTGAGGCGAACTTTTTTGCGGTGGTCGCGCTGACGAACTCCCTGCTGCCGTTGCTGCGGAAGGCCGAAGCGGCGCGGGTGGTGAATGTGTCGAGCACCCTGGGCTCGGTGAGCTTGCAGGCAACCAAGGGCTCCTCGACGTATGGGACGAAGCTGTTTGCGTATAACTCGTCGAAGGCCGCGCTGAATATGTTTACGATCCACCTGGCGCATGAGTTGCGGCATACGAAGATCAAGGTGAACTCGGCGCACCCGGGGTGGGTGAAGACGGACCTGGGAGGAAGCGGCGCTCCGATGAGTGCGGCGGAGGGAGCGGTTACGGAGGTCCAGTTAGCGACGCTGCCGGGGGATGGGCCTACGGGTGGGTTCTTCCATTTGGGTGAGGCGATAGGGTGGTAGTGGCGTTACCGATTACTGACGAGACGCCGGCTTGTCAGGACCGGGCGCGGGAGTTCGGGTGGCCACTGTTCGTGTAAAGGAGTGGTACTCTTCCGGAATGGACACGGTGAAGGCAGGATTGCAATATCTGGGAGCGGCGTTAGTTGGTTTGATCATTGCTTTTCTCGCTACCGGTCTGATCAGTTACGCCATCTTTCCTCCTGACGGGCCCATTGGTGAAGGTTTAGTCATGATGTTGATCTACCTCCTTTCTTGTTGTATCTGTGTCCCCGGCTACGTCGCCTTGATGGCAATGCATAGGCGAGGCTGTAGAAAGACCCGAGGGTTGATCGCCTGCGAAGTCATCCTTCGAGCTTCAGTAATCGTTGGAGCATGCCTACTTTGTTTCGTGACCGTAGAACTGCCTACAAGGATGGTGACCAAATGGCTCGCATGCTCAGGAGGGGTGTTTGCATGTGCTTGGGCGATCAAGACAACCTTGTGGGAACAAGCAGGGGATAAGACACACGCCTCTCCATAGGCGAACAGGCAACGGCAACGACCTTGACGCAAAGTTCGCGGAGTGAGCCAAGTTTCGCGAAGTAGAACGCAACCGCAAGTCAGCGGATGCGGGATTTCTCCCACGCCTTAGCGTACTTCCAGCTGGTGTAGACGGCCTGGTAGAGGTGGAGCAGGAGCCCTTCGCGGCCGTCGAGGAAGCCTCCGCGGAAGATGTAGTTCCACTTGAACGAGATCACGGGCATGAGCAGCACGTTCCACACAAAGGCTAGCGGGGAGCGGCTGGTGCGGCCTTTGGCGATGAGGATTTCGGCGCCGAGGGTGGAGTAGCGGTCCATGTGCTCGATGTAGGTGGAGAGCGTGGGGTAGGCGTGGTGGATGAGGTCGTTGTCGAGAGTGGCGGCGGTGCCGTGGAAGACGATGGTCTCGTGGACAGGGCGATCTTCAAATTGCGCCGTGCCGCGACGGAAGAGGCGGAGTTTGGCGTCGGGGTAGAAGCCTCCGCGCTTGATCCAGCGGCCGAGGAAGAGATTACGGCGGCGGATGGTGAAAGCGTCGGCTAACGGCCGTTCGGTGAAGAGCTTGCGGATTTCCTGCTGTAGTTCGGGGGTAAGTTCTTCGTCGGCGTCGAGGCTCAGGACCCAGTCGCCCGTGCATTCGGCTATCGCAAAATTCTTTTGTGCGGCAAAGCCCGGCCAAGGGCGAGCTATGACGGTCGCGCTGAAGGAACGCGCGATCTCCACTGTGCGGTCGGTTGAGCCGGAGTCGACGACGATGATTTCGTCTGCCCACGCAACGCTGTCGAGGGTGCGGGGAAGGTTCTGCTCCTCGTTGTGCGTGATGATCGCGACGGAGAGCAGGGGCGTCATGGGAGCGTTAGACCGGGGTCGTTGGTTTGCTCGCGGAGCAGGCGTTCGGTGAGGGCGCGGAGGTCTTCGCCGGTTTTGGGAAGGGTGAATGCGTGGTGCTCTTCGCTCCAATCGAGCTTGAAAGAGGTGGACTGCGCGGAGATCCAGATTTGCGCGACCGGGGTGTTGGGAGTGAAAACGAATTTCGCCGTGCCGTCTTCGAAGAGGACGTTGAGGACGCCGTTCTTTTCTTCCGTTTCGAAGAGAGGGTCGTCCATGGAGTCTTCGGCGGCGATGAGGGACTGTTTGAGTTGCTCGAGCGCTCGGTCGGACTCGCGGCGGAATGTGGCTTCGTCGATCATACCGCTAGTTTATAGGACAGGGATTAGGGAACATCGGCTTGTTGGACGATCTTCCGGTTGGGGAGGATGCGCGGGGTTGTGGCGACGCTACTTGTTGTGGCAGGGGGCGTTGGGGGCGGTGGGCTCGTAGTGCTGAGTGGATTCGGCGTAGGTAAACGGTTGGCAGGTGAAGCTGCGGAGCTGCGAGAGCAGCATGATGCGGGAGTTGGCGAGGGGATTCAGCGAGTCTTTGGAAGACATGTGGCCGGTGCCGGTGACGAGTTCAAACTTTTTCAGGGGGTCGGCGGGGTCGGGTTGGAACCAGCGCTGGGTGATCTCGCAGCCGGGCCTAGCGGTGGAGCACTCGCGGGCCGTGGACTCGAAGCTGATGGTGATGATGGGTTTGCCGTTGACGATGCTGAGGTGGGCTTCGTTCTCGGTGAAGTTGCCACTGAGCGAGCCGGTGGAGGCGTGGAAGATGGCGCGGTAGCGGTCCTTCTGCACCATGGAGCGCGCGGTGCGTATCCAGGTGGTCGGGGTGACCGTGCCGTTGTCGAACGGGGTCGCGTAGACGAAGGAGGCGATGCGCCGCCAGTTGCCGTCCACCTGGACCAGGACCGCGGTGACGAGGTGCTGGTCGAGTTCGACGGTAAGCAGGGCGTCGAGGTCGTCCGTATTGCCGATGGGGACGAGATCCAGCGCGATGGCGCGGGGCATTGGGATGTGGCCGCGCTGGAGATACTGGTTGGGCGCTCCGATAGCTGATAGCGCGGCGGCGCGAGTTCGGTCGTCCTCAAACCGGAGTTGGCGGGTGAGTGACTGCGGAGCCGGGACTCCATAGTTGACCTGCACGAACTGGATCGCTCCAAGGCCGCTGCTGGCCGGGGCGATGGGAACGGGTGCAGCGACAGCTGGTGGTGGCGGCGCGGTCGGTGGCGCAGAACGGCCACCGTGCTTCTGAGCGAGAAGCGCGGGGGCCGCGAGGGCAAGGGCGAGGATGAGGTGACGTCGGCGCATGGCCACTTGCAGGTAGTATCTCCGAGTCCGGACAGGGTTAGAAGGGTATGTCTTCGTCGGTGATGCCCTGGTCGGCGTAGTCGGGTTGCGCTGGTGCAGCTGCAGTTCCACCGCCGTAAGGCGCGGTGTTGGACTTCTGGTAGCTGCCGCCGCCTTCGCCACTGCCGCCGCTCTTGCTGCCGAGGAGGGTGAGCTCGTTGACCAGGATTTCGGTCTTGTACTTCTTTTCGCCGGAGGTCTTGTCGTCCCATGAGCGCGTCTGGATCTTGCCTTCGATGAAGAGCTGCGTACCCTTCTTGACGTAGTCGCGGACGATTTCAGCAGTCCGCTGGAAGCAGACGAGGTTGTGCCACTCGGTCTTGTCGGCCCAGTTGCCCTGAGCGTCCTTGGCCCGGTCGGCGGTCGCGAGCGAGAAGCTGGCGACGGTCATGCCGCCGGCTGTGGTGCGGATTTCGGGGTCCTTGCCGACGTTGCCAAGGAGGAATACTTTGTTGACGCCTTTTGCCATTTTTGTTCTCCGGAAGTGCTCTTCGTTGTGATGGTGAGGATAGCAGAAAGGCAGTGGGTAGAGGGTAGAGCGTAGAGGATAGTGGGTTGGTACCCCTCCCCCCTATTTTGTGCAAAGTCCCTTAACGAAAGGAGTTAGGGTTGTACCTTCGGCTTGGCTCGATATTTGTGGCGGTAGTGGTGCGTTCAGTTTCGAGCTACGAGCCGCGAGCTACGAGTTTTTGGCCTGGAGTTTCCGGTTACGAGCTTCCAGTTGCCAATTTTGGAGCTACCCTCCCCCCTTATTTCTCGCAAAGTCTCTTATCGAAAGGGTTTAGGTTCGTACCTCAAATTGATTGCATTTCTGCAATGGGCATCGCCGGGTATAGACGAGCGCAGAGCTTTGAGCGAAGAGCTTAGAGAAAAGCGGTTTCGCGTGAGCTGCGAGCTACGAGATATTGAGCGACGAGAAAGTGCCTATATCTATTATAGCGAGTTGGCGCATATAACATGCACGATTGAGAAAATTGATTTCGCCTGTGCTAGCAAGGGTTTGGGAGTTTTGCACAGGTTGGGGGGCTTGACAACTAGCGGCGGCGTTCGCCGATGAGCTTGCTGATCGCGAGCAGCAGCGTGAGGGTTCCCGTGGGGAGGCAGCCCATCGCCAGCATCAGGGAGAGCCAGCCGCCGTTGGTGTGGGGGCCCTGGCGGGAGATTCCGCCGAAGACGGTGTACATCAGGACGGCGGCGATCGCTCCTGTGAGGAAGATCGCGAGGCCGGTGCGGAGGAGGGTGCGGGTGTCGGAATGCATAGGGGCAGTGGGTAGAGGGTAGAGGGTAGAGGGTAGAGAAAACAAAGACAAAAGCAAGAACTTTGACGCAGAGTTCGCGAAGTTTAACGCAAAGTTTCGCGGAGGGAAGTTAGCGGTAGTTGGAGAGCATGGCGTAGACGATGACTCCTGTGACCGAGACGTAGAGCCAGATGGGGAATGTCCAGCGGGCCAGTTTGCGGTGGGCGGGGAAGCGGCCGGTGAGCGAGAGGAAGAACGTAATCAGGATCATCGGCAAAGCGATAACGCTGAGCAGGATGTGCGAGATGAGGAGGGTGAAGTAAGTGGTGCGCAGGGCGTGGCCGACGCCGTGGAAGAGCATGTCGCCGTGGAGAAATTTGTTGGTGACGTAGGCCGCGAGGAAGAGGCACGAAACGATAAATGCTGCGAACATGCTGTTGCGATGGGCCTGGATGCGGCCGGCGCGGATGAAGTAGAAGCCCATCAGCAGGAAGATCGTGCAGAGCGTGTTGAATATCGTGTCCAATGCCGGAAGAAACGCCAGATGGGTCCCGGCGACGTCCGCGGGCTGGTGGTAGTAGACCAGCCAGGCAAGGAAGAGCGACGCGGCAAGACTGACGGCGACGATCGCCAGGATGATCGAAGGGGCCGTGCGGGCCTGGGCGCGTTGGTGGGGTGTGGTGGTCATGGCCGGATGAGGAGACGTCCCTGGGCGTTGAGGATCATGGCCAGCATGAGGAGTGGAAGGTACATAACCGAGACCTTGAGGAGGGTGCGGGCGAGGAGGCGGTTTTCGGGAGCGGCGGGGTTGCGGAGGATGCGGGCGAAGCGGATGGTCGCGTAGAGATACCAGAGGCCGAGCAGCGTGGCGGCGATGGCGTAGGGCAGGCCGGTGACGTGCAGCCAGGTGAGCCAGAGGCTGGTCGGGACCATAAGGACGGCGTAGAAGAGGGACTGGATGACGGTGGAGCGGGCGGCGTCTCGGATGTCGGGCTGGGTGGAGGTGACGCGGATGCCGCCAGCGGCGTAGTCCGAGCGGTAGAGCCAGCCGATGGCCATGAAGTGCGGGAACTGCCAGACGAAGAGGATGGCGAAGAGCGCGACTGCGGGCCACTCGATGACGCCGCGGACGGCGGTCCAGCCGAGGAGCGGCGGCAGCGCTCCGGGGAAGGCACCGATGAAGGTGTTGATGGTGGTGAAGCGCTTGAGCGGGGTGTAGATGGCGACGTAGCCGACCGCGGTGAGCAGGGTCAACATGCCGGTGAGAGGGTTGGTGACCCAGGCGAGGTAGAGGGAGCCGCCGAAGACGGCTAGGAATCCGACGATGAGGCCGTGGGCCAGCGAGATGCGGCGCTGCGCCATGGGGCGGGCGGCGGTGCGCGGCATCAGGCTGTCGGTGTTGCGTTCGAGTGCCTGGTTGAGCGCGGCCGAACCGGCGGTGACGACGGCGATTCCGAGCAGGGCTTCGACCAGGCCGATGTTGAAGGGCGAGATGCCGCTGCGCAGCGAGCCGAGGTAGAAGCCGGCTCCGGCAGTGATGACGACCATGGTCGAGACGCGGAGCTTGAAGAGGGTGGCGTAGTCGGCGAGGAGCGTGCTGCGGGTGTGGGAGTGGACGGCCGGAGTTGTGGCGGTGAGAGGCACTGGTTTATAGGATATCGCGAGTGGGTGGGAGCGACGGAGGGGGATGGCTGAGGCCCAGATGGTTTGGATGGGATATTGCTGGATTTCGGGGTCTACCGTTACCAGCGGCACTCCCTCGGCAAGCGCTTGCGCGACGAACATGCGGTCGAAGGGATCGCTGTGAAAGTGCGGAAGGCTCGCGGCTGAGAGAATGTGGTCCAGGCTAACTGGGAGAAGCGTAACGCTGAAAGCTTCAATGTCATTGAACACGCTCGCGACGGAAATCCCCGCGACCAGAAGCCGTCCCCGGCCGACTTTATTCAGGAGTTCCCAAACCGAGGCATAGCTGAAGATGAATTCATTCGCCGTGTCTTCCAGCAGTAGTCGCACGCGGTCGCAGAGACGCTCCGGCTCGTAAATGGCCCAATTCACGACGTGGGTGTCGAGTAGAAATCTCAGATCTCACCCGACGAGATGAACGGAGCGTCACACATCTCGCGCTCAATTTCTTTGTCCATGGCTTTCCACTCTTCCCAGCTGGGCACGATCATCTTGCCAACGCCGGCACCGAGGATGCGGCGGCCTGCCGGCTTGGTTGGCGCCGGCTTCACGAGCGTGAGACGGTAAGAGGAATGGTCGGGGCGCGCGATTTCGACTTCCTCGCCGCGATTGGCGGTGTCGAGGATGTCGGCGAAGTGTTCTTCGGCGTATTGTGCGCTGACCTTCATGGGTTTAGGGTAGTCCACGGTACAGAACAGGTCAATGCGGGTGGTCATTTATGAAACGTACTGTTTAAGAGTAAGAGGCCAGCGACTTTTTGATAATTTCGGACACAACCTCAACGACTGTGCTTTTCACTATCGGAAAGAAAGCTGGTCCCGCAGTGTCCGAGAAGCTACGTACGCTCTTTGATGAACAGCCCAATGCAGTATTCTACGAAACTCAATTGGCAGTGATCGTCGAGAAGGATTTCTTCCATTGGGTTGCGAGTCGTGCATTGAAAGAGCTTCGTCTCGCCGACCAATTGGGCAGCGAACTGCAACCACTCGTTGACCCGACTCAAATTCGATTCTATTTTCATCTCCGCAACCGATAACCTGGCGGCGCTTTGCTTTCATATATATACAACCTTACTTGTGTGAATTCGTTTCGCTATTCGCATGAGATCGCGGCGTGGCCACCACCGGAGGCCCGTCCCTCACGGCAATCATTCTCCGCGGCAGCACCCGAAAACACCTCTCAGAAGTCTCCGGCCAGCACATCCTCTTCATAGCGCCACAAAAATAAATCCTCACAATCTGCGTCTCTCGTGCTCTCTTCCGCGTTATCTCCCTTCAGGTCGGCAGGCAAGTATCTTAGCCGCTGAACCGGAGGCAGTCGCATGAAATGCATCGCCGCAGTCCTCACCTACGCTCTCCTCGTCACGCAGTTCGCCTACGCCGCACAGACCGTACAGGCACCTTCACCGCAACTGGTTCCCGCCGCATCCGAGGCGGCCGCACAGTCCCGCCTTCTTTCCGCGAAAAATATCTATATCGCCGACGACGGCGCCGACGAGCACTTTCCAGGCAGCGCCACCGAAGCCGACCACGCCTTCGCCGCCAGCCTGAGAACCTGGGGCCGTTACAACCTCGTCCCCACCGCACAGGAAGCCGACCTCGTCCTCCAGGTCCGCGCCGGAGTGAACCGGTCCTATGTCGCCGGCTCCGACGACAGCTACGGGGCCTACGTCTACAGCGCGTTCTTCCGCCTCACCATCGCCGACCCGGCCACGCTCGATCCACTCTGGGTCATCACCGTCCCCGTCCTCACCGGCAATCGCAAAAAGGACAGGGCCGACCTCTTCAACGTCTCCGCCGGCAACCTCACCAGCCAGCTCAAGCTCCTCACCAACACGCCTCTCACCGCCCGCGAGACGGCCGACCTCCGGGAACCCGCGGTTCTCAGCCACAAACGCACTGCGCTGGCGCTCGGTCTCATCGTCGGCGTCGTCGCCGCCGGTGTCGGAGGTGGGCTCCTCCTTCATCATGCGTACGAGAACTCTCTCGCCGACCAGAAGAAATCGCAGGATGACTTCTGTAATGCCAATCACATTCCCCTCTCCGAATGCGCGGGTGGCTAACTCCCTTCAATCTCTGGAAACGGGGCGCCGGCTTTTCGCGGCGCCCATGTCTAGCTGGTGACGGTAGTTGCAACCTCTATAGCCGCCACAGCTAATATCTATGGGCCCGCCGGAGCGTCCGCGACCGCAGACTCCCCCGCCACGGCGATCACCGTCACCGGCGGGACCACCATCACCTTCTCCAGCGTCACCGGCACCATCGCCCTTAACGGTGGCGGCAATAATAACGTTTGCGTGCGCATCGCCGCCACCTGCCTCAATGCGTCACCGCAAAGCTCGAAAACGCAACCTGCGTCTTATCGCCCACAGGATTTCCGACATTCGGGGCCGCATGGTATGCGCCCAGCTTGAAGTACATCGGCGTTCCCGCCCAGCTTGGATCGACCGCGAACGTCTGCGTCGTTCCATCCACAGTCACGTTCAGCGAGTTGTTCTTATACGTCAAGGAGTACGAAATCGCATCGCCGATCTTCACGTTCTGCACCATCGAGGTCCGAGTATGCGAGCTGCTGCCCAGGCTCGAGTAGACGTCGATCGCAACATCCTTTTGCGCCGGCCTATATAGCAGCAGGATGAACACATAGCTCTGGTTATGGATCTGCCCAATCGTCGCCTCGTCGGAGGCGGCGCTGACCGCCTGCACCACGCAGTTCGCAGTCAGAGTCCCTCCGATAGCGCTGTTCCAGTCGCTGCTGGAGTCCGCTCCAGTGCCTGTGTACAGCTCCCGCAGTTCGCTTCGCGTATGGTCCGAGCCGCTTCCCGGAGTCGTCACCGCGCCATTTGAAGGCGCGACAAAAACGATGTGGCTGCTCGCACCCGCGTAAGTCGTCGTGTCCGCATAGAAGTACGGGTCGACGAAACCCGCGGTAAGCGCCGCCGTATTCTCTTCGATCGACGCATACTGGATATTATTTGTCCCGCCGGTCCCGCCGAACTGGTCGATCGGCAGTTGCAGCTTCCACGTTCCCGCCGGAAAGGTAAACGAGAAGAAGTTCGACGGCGGAGCCAGGCTGCCGGCAATGTTGACCGTCTCGGTCGCCGCACCGATGGTCGCACCGTTCAACGCCCCGGAAAGCCCCAGCGTAAACGTCCGCGTACCGCCAAAGGCAGGAACCGTCGTCACCGGAACGGTCACCGTCCTCGACGTCGCATCGCCATCGCTCCACACCAGCGAGCCGGCCGCCTTCGTATAGTCGGTCCCCGCGACCGCAGTTCCATCCGCGGTCGCATAGTTTACGCTCACGTTGCCTGAAGTCCCACCCGTGCGGTTGATCGCCACAGCCACTGTTCCCGCACTTTGCATCACGCTGGCTGTAGCCGATGCAACGCCAATCGTTCCTGGCATAACTACCGGAACGGGTGCGGCGCCACCTCCGCCGGAACATCCCGCAAGAGCGCCGCACGCGGCCGCGAGGAGCCCCAAACCGTAAACGCCCGCCGAAATCCATTTTCCCGAACTCATCAATCCACGTCCCCGATCGTTGCCACTCTGCTAGCGTTATCATATCTCCCGCAAGCCCGCCATCCGACGGCCCGTGTATCCTCAACCAGACCGATGAAACGCATCCTCACAGCTATACTCCTGATCGTCGCGGTCGTCGCGCTCGTGCTGTACGGCCAGCCCTGGATGATCACCATCTTCTCCGCCATCGTCGCTTGCCTCGCCGCATACGAATACATCCAGCTCGCCGCGGCCGGCGGAAGCCCGGTGCCGATGTGGTGGATGGCCGCATCGGTCGCGCTGTTCTTCCTGATCGTCTACAAGTTCCCGCAGGAAACCATCTCCGCGGTCTCCGCCGGGACGCTGGTCCTGTTTGCCTGGAGCGCCTTCACCACACCGCTCTCCAAAGTGCTCGGCACAACCGCCGCGGGCCTTTTCGGGCTGCTCTACATCGCCTATCCGCTGACCCTGATCCCTCGTCTGTGGCGCGAGGAAGACGGCCCGGCGCTGCTGCTGTTCCTCTTCCTCTGCGTCTGGGCAGGCGACATTGCCGCGCTCTACGTGGGCCGCCGCTTCGGCCGCCACAAACTCGCGCCGCGCCTCTCGCCCAACAAGACCTGGGAAGGCGCAATCGCCTCCGTCGCGGCGAGCGTAGCCTTCGGCATGGCGCTGGTCGGTCTGGGCGAGTACCTTTCCTTCCACAACTCCAACTTCACCCGCCTCCATACCTCCGAGCCGTGGTGGCAATCGCTGCTGCTGGCCATCGTCCTCAACGTCGCGGCGCAGTTGGGAGACCTGCTCGAATCCGCGCTCAAACGCGGCGCCAACATCAAGGACTCCGGCACGCTGCTGCCCGGCCACGGAGGCATCCTCGACCGCATCGACGCGCTGCTTCTTGCTGCTCCGGTGTTGTGGTTCGTCCTAGCGTTGAAGGAGTTTTACTCGATGGGAATTTTCTAGCACCATTGGAGAGACGCATCTTTTCGCACCGTCACAACACCGGGTGGCCCATCCTTTGCGCTCTTGCAAAGGGTGGGGTATCGCGCGAAGCGCGACCGCTCTCTTCCGCAACACCCAAACTGTGTCATCTCGACCGAAGTGGAAGACCCTGACGTTCTTTCGCCAGTGACAAATTCCTGAGCGTATGCTCAAACCATGGCAGATACCGCGACTGACGATTCCACATTGAGCAAGGTCACGACGTCGTTCGATCAAGTGATTGCGGCAATAAATCAATCCAGCGAAAAATTCCTCAATCAATGCAGGCTCGACCATCAGGCTTATCTGGAACTCTTGCCCCGCCTCGAAGCTCTGGAAGCTCAATACGGAATCATCCCGCGCTCATCTCTGCGAAAATAGCCAAGTGAAGAAAATCGCCCTCCTCGGCTCCACCGGTTCCATCGGGCAGAGCACCCTCAGCATCTGCGAGTCCTACCCCGACCGCTTTCTGCCCATCGCTTTCGCGGCCGGCTCGAATGTGGACGTCGCCTTCGCGCAAACTGAGTGCTGGCGTCCGCAGGTTGTCTCGCTCGCCACCGAAGAGCTCGCCGCGCAGCTCACAGCGCGCCTCAGAGCCGCTGGAATTACCGGCACCGAAGTCGTCCACGGCACCGCCGGGACCGTGCAGGTAGCAACACTGAAGGAAGCCGACTTCGTGGTCTCCGCAATCGTCGGTGTGGCCGGCCTCGAAGCCACCTATGCGGCAGTTCTCGCCGGAAAAACTGTCGGCCTGGCGAACAAGGAGTGCCTCGTCGCCGCCGGTGACCTGATCCTCGCCGCAGCCCGCGCCAACAACGTCGCGCTGCTGCCCATCGACTCCGAGCACAACGCCATCCACCAATGCCTGCGCGGCGGCACGGCAGCCGAGGTCAAGCAGATCTGGCTCACCGCCTCAGGCGGCCCATTCCGCAACACTCCGCTCGCAGACTTCGCCCACATCACGCCCGCGCAGGCACTCAAACACCCAACCTGGGTCATGGGCCGGCGCATCACGGTCGACTCCGCAACCATGCTCAACAAGGGCCTGGAGGTCATCGAAGCCTGCCGCCTTTTCAACCTCCCGCCATCGCGGGTCCGCGTCACGGTGCATCCGCAGTCCACCATCCATTCGCTCGTGGAGTACGTCGACGGGTCGATCCTCGCCCAGATCTCGGTCACCGACATGCGCCTGCCCATCCTCTACGCGCTCTCCTATCCCGACCGAATCCCCAGCGACCTGACCTTCGACATGACCGCACTTTCGCGCCTCGACTTCCAGCCGCCAGACTTCGAGCGTTTCCCGTGCCTGCGCCTGGCATACGAGGCGGCAGCGGCCAGCCAGGCCCACTGCATCGCCCTGAACGCCGCCGACGAGGTCGCCGTGGCCGCATTCCTCGAAGGACGCATACCTTTCCTCGGTATCCCACGTACAATCGAAGCTGTACTCGCGCTCACACCGGGCAACGCGCCCGCGTCCATACCGGAGGTCCTCCGCTCGGACCGCGCCGCCCGTGAGTTGGCGAGAGAGATCGTCCTGAGCGCCTAACCGCACCCATCCCGAGGCGCAAGCCCCAACGTTCGAGGTTCAAGCTTCTCCGTATGCACTACATCCAAGGCATCCACTTCCTTCACGACATCCATGTCACCATTCTGTTCGCCATCGTTCTCGGGATCATGGTGCTCATCCATGAGCTGGGCCACTTCGCCGTCGCCAAATGGTGCGGCGTCCGCGTTGAAACCTTCTCCATCGGCTTCGGGACACGCCTGTTCGGCTTTCGCCGCGGCGATACGGATTACCGCATCTCCCTGCTGCCGCTCGGCGGCTACGTCAAGATGGCCGGCGACGTCCCCGGCGAGGCCGCCAGCGGCGATCCCGGCGAGTTCAACGCGCATCCCCGCTGGCACCGCACCCTGATCGCCTTCGCCGGCCCCATCGCCAACTTCATCCTCTCGTTCGTGCTGCTGGTCTTCGTCGGCCTGTATCACCACGAGGTCGACGTGTATCTCGACAACCCCGCCATCGTCGATTACGTACCGACCGGCACCGCCGCGGCCAACGCGGGGCTCAGCGCCGGCGACCTCATTACCTCATTCAACGGACACGCCAATCCGACCTGGTTTCAGGTGTTCGAGGAGTGCAGCCTCAACCAGAAGCGCGCCGTCCCCTACACCTTCCTGCACGATGGACATTCCGTTTCCGCGTCGTTGCCCTGCAACCTCTCGACCAACACCAATGAACCGCCCTCGGCGGCGCTTGCCGCGAGCGGTTTGCTGGCGCGAGAGCAGACCGGCCCGGTCTCGGTGTTCTCCGTCGCGCCGAACACTCCCGCCGACCGCGCCGGACTCAAGGCCGGCGACCTCATTGTCAGCATCGACAACCTCCAGGCACACAGCGCCGACCCCGCCCTCGTTGACTATCTCCACGACCGCAACGGCGCTCCTGCCACCCTGAAAGTCCTTCGTGGCGGCCAGACGCTGACCATGGTCCTTACGCCCGAGAAGATGCCCGGGCAGAACGGCGACGTAGGCTATCGTTTCGGCTTCACCAACGAGCACGCCCCAACGAAAGTGGTGCATCTGGGTTTCGCCGCGGCAGTCAAGCAGTCATTTACCGACAACCTCGAAGACGCGACCATGACCTTCCGCATCCTGAAGGGACTGTTCACCCGCCACGTATCGATCAAAGCTCTCAGCGGGCCTGTCGGCATTGCCCAGCAGATCGACGTCGCCGCACAGAACGGCCGCTGGTCCCTGCTCCGCTTCATGAGCTTCATCTCGCTGCAACTGGGCATCTTCAACCTGCTTCCGATCCCCATCCTCGACGGCGGCATGATCTTGTTCCTCGCCATCGAGGGCCTGATGCGCCGCGACCTGAACCAGCAGATCAAGGAGCGCGTCTACCAACTCGCCTTCGTCTGCCTCATCATGTTCGCGGTGTTCGTGTTCTACAACGACCTCACGAGGCAATAGGGCGAGCCGTTGCGGCGACAGTGAAAGGGGCCTATCCTAATGGGCATGAGCATGAAGGCCATCACGTTTGAGGCTCCGTAAGACACGTTGCGTGCATTTGACGACGCAGTGGTTTCCATATCGTTGAGCCGCGATGAAGCACTACAGAGCTTGATGGAAAGCTATCTGGCATACGATAAAGGCTTTCGCGCTTCAGTAGCGATCGGCCTAAAGCAAGCTGATGCCGGTCTATTGCTCGATGAATCGGAGATCGAGGCCCGCATTCAAGGGTGGGAACGGGAACTAGAGTCATCCAGACAGGTCATCTGAGGCGGTCCGATCGGATTCTCGGACACAAGCTTTGTCCTGCTCGGAATCAGCTTGCCTGACATCCCATCCGGGACTATTCTGCATTTATGAGCGTAGAGACCGTTACATTCGAAGCTCCAAAAGAATTGATCGCCACGATAGACGAGATTGCATCCAATCGCTCCGTCGATCGCGCGGTTATCCTGCGCGACGCCCTCGCCGAGTATTTAGTTGACTACCAGGACCTTCAGACCGACCTTCAAGAATCGGAACGCCAAATCGCGGCTGGTGAAACTGTTCCGCACGAAGAGGTCGTGGCTTGGTTCAATGCCCAATACGCCAAGCTCGATAAGTCGGAAGCCGCGTGATTCGCTGGACCAAGCGCGTCCTCAAGCAGTTTGAGGCAATCCGGGATCACATCGCTAAAGACAGTCCAAAGGCAGCTCGGAAACAGTGCAGCATGATTCTCACTGCCATCGACCAATTGGAGTCTTTTCCCATTTCCGGTCGCGTCGGGGATGTGTCGCCAACGCGGGAGCTTGTAGTTCCCGGGACGCCATACATTGTCTACTACCGTCTCGGAGACGGCGTCATTTTTCTCAAAGCGATTCGGCATGCCGCAAGACAAAAGCCCCGCCACTTATAGTCTTTAGCTAGTCCCGGTCCCGCAACTCCATCACAATCTGCGCCGCTGCCATCCGCGCCTCATCTTCCTTCTCCACCGGAAAACTGATCGCTCCGACGCGCGCGTGTCCGCCGCCGCCGTACCGCTCGCAGATCGCCGCCAGATTCGCCAGCTCACTCGCCGGCTTCTTCGTCCACGGATTCGTGCCCACCGAAACCTTGTTCCTGAAGCTCGACCGCGACAGCCCCACGTTGTACGTCCCCTCGGGGTGCAGATAGTACGGAATGAACTTGTTGTACCCCTCGGTCGGCTGGTCGGTAATGTCGAACGTAATCACCCCGCGCTCGCAGTGCGCTCGCTCGCGAATCAGCTCAATCGACGCCCGATGCGCGACCATCAGTGGCTCCAGCCGTTCCCGGATAAATGGCTGCTCCAGCACATCCTCCAGGCTCATCGCGGTCAGCAGCGGAATGATGCGCTGCACATACGCACTCTCCGGCGCGCTCTCGATCACCATCGTCACCTTCATCGCCGCGTCGCCCATTTCGACAGCCGACGTCGCGCTTTCGTACTTTGCCCCATCGACAATGTCCGCCCAGTGGATCAGCTCCGCCAGCGGCGTCACATCCATGCCAAACTTCGTGCTCGCGATGTGCGCGATCCAGCTTGTGCAACTCGTATAGCTGGGATCGAAGAACTTCCGCATCGATTCCGAACCGTCGGCCTGCCCGCGGCGAAACTCCGTCTCGTCTCCCGGGGTCATAAAAGCAGACAAATGATGATCGAACCACCACTCCACGCGTGGCGATGGCGTGTATTTGAAGTCCACAATCGCGTTCACGTTCTCCGCCGCGAACCAGCTCTCGTCGAACAGCGCACCGACACGATGCTTCAACCCCTGGTAGTCGAACGTGTCCGCCGTCCCGATGCACTCGCGATGAAACCGCGTAAACAGCGACGCCGAGCAGGCCCCATCGAAGCAATTATCATGATAAAAAACGCGGCAATTCATCCCACAACACTTCCCTTCAGGCTTCAGCCATCACTTTCAGCATAGCTTGAGTCGCACGACAGTAGAACCAACGTCCTCGCTTCACGTATGCTTGCTTCAGTTCGGAGAAACCATGGACAACAACGAACCCCTAGAGATCGCCACTCCGCCAGCAGCCCCGCCAGCACCGGTCGACGACGGCACCAATCCTTTCATCGGTCGCTTCGGCCTCCGCGCCGGCTGGGGAATCGCGATCTTCATCCTGATCTTCAGCATCTTGTCCTTCGCTCTGGCTATCGGAACACGCCTTGCCGAAGGCAAGAGCATCATCCCCAAACACACGAAATCCGCATCCTCGCAATCCCCGCCGCCGATACAGTCTGGCGACGTAACGGCGGGACGCACAATCCTCGAAGACGGCTCGAATTTCGCCGTCGTTGCGCTCACGGTCTGGTTGCTCTCCCGCATCGAGCGCCGCCGCTTCCGCGTCTATGGCATTGGCGGCAACCGCCTCCGCAACTTCCTTCCCGGAGCGTTCTGGGGATTCGCCACCCTTTCCATGCTGGTCGGCACTCTCCGCGCGACGCACGTCCTGGTCTTCGACGGGCGCGCGCTCGCCGGTTCCGCCATATTCCTCTTCGGCGCCAAATGGCTCGCGGCTTTTCTTTGCGTCGGCTTGTTCGAGGAGTACCTGACTCGCGGCTATCTCCAGTACAGCCTGACCCGCGGCCTCTACGGTCTGGGCCGCCGCATCTCGCCCAACCACGCGCGTGCTGTCGCTTTCTGGATTGCGGCAATCTTCATGTCCTGCCTCTTCGGCGCCGGGCACCTCTTCAATCCCGGAGAGTCCGCCCCCGGAATCACCGCCGTCTTCCTCGCCGGAATGGTCTTCAGCTACGCCCTCTGGCACACCGGTTCGTTGTGGTGGGCCATCGGCTTTCACATGGCATGGGACTGGGCGCAGAGCTTTCTCTACGGCGTCCCCGACAGCGGCTTCCTCAGCGCCGGTCGCCTGTTTCACACCCACCCCACCGGCAACCCGCTCCTGTCCGGCGGAAAGACCGGCCCCGAAGGCAGCATTTTCGTTCTTCCTACGCTTGTCCTGGTCATGGTGATCGTCCGCTTCACGACCCCCGCCGGCGCGCAGCCCGAACTGGAGCCACTGCCTAAAACCCACAGCATTCCACCGGAGCCGAACGCGGTCATCGCCTAGAATCATCACAGCGCATGACTTTCCTCCCTCCCGATCCAAACGCACCAGAGTCCAGCCAGCCCAGCGAGCCGCGACTCCTCACCCGCAACGATGATTTGGCAGCGGAGCCGCTGCCCAAGCGGTCGCGGCGACGACCAATGCGCATCATTCTGCGCACCGTCCTCGCCCTCGCCATTCTGTTCGTCGCCGCAATCGTCACCAGCGGAATCTACCTCCGCCACGACCTGCGGGCCGCGCTGCCGCAGATCGACGGCACGCTCCACGCCCCCGGCCTCACCGCTCCCGTTGCGGTTACACGTGACGAACACGGCGTCCCCTCCATCCAGGCCGCCAACTTAGACGACCTGCTCTTCGCCCAGGGCTTCGTCACCGCGCAGGACCGCCTGTGGCAAATGGACGCTCTCCGCCGCCATGCCGCCGGAGACCTCGCCGAAATCCTCGGCCCCAGCCTCGTCGCCCACGACCGCACCCAGCGCACCCTGCAACTCCGCGCCTCCGCCGACCGCGCCGTCGCCGTCCTCCCTACCGACCAGCTTCACCAGCTCGAAGCCTACGCCCGCGGAGTCAACGCCTTCATCACGCAGAACGCCGGCCATCTCCCGGTCGAATTCCACATCCTCCACTACACGCCCGCGCCGTGGACGCCGCGCGATTCCCTGCTCGTCGGCCTCGCGATGACGCAGGACCTTTCCACCGAGTTCCCCACCAAGCTGCTCCGCGAAAGCTTTTCCGCGCACATCGCCCCCGACCTGCTGCCCGACCTCTACCCCGTCGGCTCCTGGCGAGACCATCCCCCCGCCGACGCCGTTCCCGACCTCACCAGCCCAAAGCCTGAAATCGAACAGATTCCCCTCGACGACTCGCAATCGAAACTCACAACATCCCCCCACGATCTCCTCGCCGCAAAGTCCGCGCTCTCGCTCCAGACCTGCGAAGACTGCCGCTCCGGCTCCAACAACTGGGCTGTTGCCGGCACCCGCTCCGCCAGCGGCATGCCTCTGGTCTCGAACGACATGCACCTCGCGCTCGGCGTTCCCAGCATCTGGTACGAAGCCGCGCTGCACTCTGCCGACGGCGCGCTGGACGTCACCGGTCTCACCCTTCCCGGCACACCCTTCGTCATCGTCGGCCGCAACGCGCACGTCGCCTGGAGCTTCACCAACCTCGGCGCCGACGTGCAGGACATAACCATCGAACACCTCCGCGGCTCCGGCGCATCCACCGAGTTCCAGCGCCCCGACGGCTCCTGGGCGCCGGTCGAGCACCACAGCGAGCACATCCGCGTTCGCGGCGGCTCCGACGTCACACTCGATGTCCTCACCACCACCCACAACATCGGCACAACACAAATCGCCACGCCCATCATCTCGGGTCTCTATCCCACCGAGCACCGCGCGCTCTCCCTCGCCTGGACAGCCTACGACCCCACCACCGTCAACGCGCCATTCCTCGCAGCGGACGCCGCCGCCGACGGCCCCGCGCTGGTCGCCGCCTTCGCCAACTTCGGCGGCCCCTCCCTAAACCTCGTCTACGCCGACGACCAAAACCACATCGGCTACCAGGCCATCGGCCGCATCCCCATCCGCGGCCCCGCCGACCACCACCCCATCCCCCCACCGCCGG